>Ga0222713_10000562_pt1 | contig 42043 bp, 70 predicted proteins | sample C33_649DmetaG_FD_165061 | JGI IMG/M metagenome (GOLD analysis project Ga0222713, IMG submission 165061) | Estuarine water microbial communities from San Francisco Bay, California, United States - C33_649D | ecosystem: Environmental > Aquatic > Marine > Unclassified | place: USA: California... | reverse complement strand
ACAGGCGTCGGGCGCGGGGTCTTATGTGTACACGCGCACACACACACGCGCACACACGCGCACATGCACACGCACGCACGCACGCGCACGCACCCGCGCATTGCGCGCACGCGTTACATTAGCAAACGCGCCCCTAGAACCAAACGCACAAACGATATCGCACGGCAATGCCGCTAGAACGCGTTAAAACGGGCTATAGCGCGGTTTATTGTCGCAACCAATACCAATACCGCATGCAACCACAAAAACGCCTTAAAACTCGTTTAAATCAATCCGTTAAAAATGCCGCATGGGTTGACCAATTGCATAGGAAACCAAACCAAAAAACAATCGATCAACCCAAACGACAAAACGATGTAAGTAATCACTTAATTAAAAATCTAAATTTTTTTGGCTTTGTGCCGCTATTGCTTTGCACATTTCGCGAAATTCGTTTTCTCCCATAAATGATTTGGCACGATTCACACACCAACAAGTTAACTGGATATTTGAGGGTATGTATCCAATGCTTGAATCTATTCGATCAATGCTAACAAGCCTAGAATCATTCGTTTTTGTAGTCATTTCCCAACCCGTATAGGTGCATTTACCATTTTGGTTTTGCCAGATTCTTTGCATATCTTCACGATTAATCGAAAATGTATAGTTTTTGTCTTTTGCATTCGCCCTTGCACCAATAACTAACCGATTCATACGCCCATTGAATGAATCCGCATTTCTCTTAGCCCTTTCAGAATCCGTTAATGGTGTTAAGCCTTTGCGGTTTTCTCTTACTTGTTTGGTCATAAAGTTAGTTCTTAAAAACTAACATTGTATCTAACTAAGTGAGTGCTTGCAAACTTAGCAAACCCAAAAAAACGGGACAAAAGCCCCGTTTACTTAGGTTTACCCGCTAGAACGAATCTAACAAAACCCAAAATTGATAGGGTAAACAAACCCGTGTAATGCGCGGCCCGTGTATTGGCACGCAATACAGTAACCCATTGCCAAACCCAGTAACTTCGCAAAGGGTTTCGTCCATTGTTGTGATGATGCCAACGTTGCCGATTAATGGTTTATTCATGTTTAACCCCTTAGTGCAAAGCATAGGAAACGGTTTCACCGGTCCAGCACAAACGACAATCATTACATGCCCCATTCTGGTTTGGTGCATTGCATGCCGTGCCCATTGGTTGCCCCGTATGTACATTGGAAACCGCTACATTGGCAACCCCTTGCAAAGATAGCGGCACTTTTACGGGTTGATTTGGATACATTGCGGACAATCGCACAATAAGGTTTTCGGGTAATGCCCCATGTTTGGCAATGAATGCTTTGATCATGCCGTATTCGCGTGTTGGCAACCAATGCCGCGTTTGTGGGGTCAATTGTGCAACCCGTGCAATTTTCTCTAAGTGCTCAAGCCCTTGCAAATCCCCCGAATCGTGCCACCTAAAAAACGCATCAGAACCAATTAATGACACCATGCCTTCAACCCAATGCGGGTTAGATAAAGAATCTAAACGGGCAAATTGCGCGGGTTTGATAGTCTTAGCGTACATGGAATAAAACCCTTTATCGGCATAGCATGAACTACAAATTGACCCCTTAATTTGCGCCATTTTGTAACCCGTTTGGCATGCTTCAGTAGGCAATGAATAAGACTTGCACGGCATTTTTGAGGTTTGGGTAAGAGTGCCGCAAACCGCATTAGCTTCGGCCTTGCGCATGAAAATAACTTTGCTTTGCATGTTGTGCCCCTTATTTGATATGTATAACTGTTAAGTGATCACGCAAAAATTGCATTGCATGATCAAATTGCTCGTTTAATGCTTCACGGGCAACCAAACGGCCTAATATCATGTTGTAACAATCCCGTTTTTCCATGTAGTACGCATAATGTTGATCGTTTGGGGTGAAGTTTTTCCATTGGTTAAACCTTGCATTTGCCTCAATATCGGCTTGCAATGAATGGTTAGAGTAGTAAGCAATAAACCCTTGCAAGCTGTAATGCGCGATAAAACCGCTACATTGGTACAAATAGTTGTAACCCGTTTTGTTTAACTTTTCAATATCACGGCATGCCGCGATAACATTGCTTGCGATCAATTGCTTTTGACGTTGTGTTAATGGTTTCACGGTGCGGTTTCCTCTAAGGTTTGGTTAATCAACGCAATAATGCGGTTAGCGTCGAATTCGTCAGAATCGGGGTTTTCAAGCATTGCAAGGGTTTGCGTAAGTACATCACGCAATTGCAAGCGCAATTGGTACTCATAATCAGAATCAATTTGTTGTATGTTTTGCATGTTGTGCCCCTTATGCGGTTAACCAAACGATTAGGATCGATAACCAAAAAAGAACATAAAGAACCCTATTGACCACAAAAATAGAATCGTTGTCCATGTTGTGCCCCTTATGCCTTAGAGAAAACGATTCGTTTGGTAGCGGGAATGGTTGTTGTATGCGCGCTAATCAATTGGTGCGACGGGTTGAACCGTGCCGCAATGGTTTCCCAGTCTGTTTTAGTTGATTCTTTTACATTTGTAATGGTTGCCGAAAAGACAAAACCAGAATGCTTGCCGGTTTGCATTGCCTTCAGTGTCGTTTTAAGGGTTGCCAATTGCTTTTCGAGTGCCTTAATCTCAGAATCAATTGAACCAGCTTGGTCAATCATTGCGAATAAATCGGGTGTCAAGATAATTTGTGACATAGGTTTGGTTTCCTTTGGTTGCATGCCGTTGTTGGCATGTAGAGAATATAACGGTTAATCAACCAAAAGACAATACACCTTCAACACAATTGTTTTTATGGCGTTTGAATTGTCGATTAATCAAATCTATCAACTAAGCCCGAAAAAGAAAACCCAAAACCTTAGGCCATTGGTTGCCTTACATATAGGTAAACAGTAAGGGGAAAACATGGGCATCGTGCCGCGCATTGGTGTTTATTAAACCATGCCGAAACCCGCATAAAACCTAGAAACCCCGAAGCATTGGTGTCTGTTCTACATAAGGATAGATAGAACAGAACCAGAACCGCTCGCATTGCTTCGCGTCACAACAAAACCAATAAATGACCGCTCCCCCCAAAAGTGCTTTTTACTGACCCATTGGTCATTACTCAAACATATGCACAAGTTTGCATAGGTTGACGCACTTACTTATTGACCCGTTGGTCATTAATTGGCACGCATCACGCACGCACAACGCATCGATCGCGCACTGGCACGCACGCGCCCATGCGATACGGCCTAGGAGGGGGGAGGGGGTAGGGCTGGAACGGCAGGGGAAGAGGGGGGCCCACTCACCCATTCCCAAATTTTTCTCAAAAAGTTTTGGCTTAATAAACCGGCTACCCTATAATTTAGACAAGACGAAAGCTGATGCTATGAGTGGGACGGATGACCTGCTACCGGACATAGTGTTGCGAGTAGTCTTCCAAGACGCATGAGTATTGCGATGCTGTAGGCCACAGCGACGACCGTAAGGAGAGAGTAGTACTCAGCCGTGTTGGGTGTTAAGCCAGCAATCGAGGATGTTGACGCAAGCAGTTTTCTGGCTTTCCTGTTTGCCTTGTTGAAGACCGAATCGTGCCTGACAATTAACTGGGAGACTGATATGAAGAATGGTTTGTACGCGAACATCCACAAAAAGAGAGAGCGCATTAAAGCTCAGAAAGCTGCTGGCAAGCCTGCGGAAAAGATGAGAAGCGTTGGATCTAAAGGTGCACCTACTGCTAAGGCGTTTGAGCAGTCTAAGAAAACAGCCAAAAAGTAATTTTTTGCTCCGCGAGGTAATGTATATGGAATGGTCACTTGCTCACCCTCTACATGATGTAGACGACATTGTTAACTTGGCAGACGGTTTTTTTGGTCACGAGGCTGATGGCATCCTGACTAGGAGCCGTGATGTGTTCCGTCATCGGGTTACCGTGGCTACCACTGAACAACTGTTCAACAAAAGCAGAGAGTTCATTGCGGTGTGCTGGCAACATGACCGTAATGGCGTTCCTGAAAAACTCTTTGGCTTTTGCTGGTTTGACCGTGGCGGTTATACAACCTACTCTAACGAAGAAATTAGTAATGCCAAGTTCCACCATGTTGATCTCAGCTTGTCTCCTAGGATCAGGGTTAAGCTGATTAATGAGATGATTGACCAACACATCCTTTGGGCGCATACTTGGGGGATTCCTGTTGTGTGTTCTACTTCTATTAGGTCGGAACACGATGGGTTCATGAAGATTCACCGTAAGCGTGGGTTTACTGTCAATGGTTCCTATGCTTGGATTAGGACTGAGGAAGCTGCTAAATGTTTGATCAACCAATAAGACCAGAGGGTTCTGATGTCTCTTCGGAAGATAAAAAGGCACAAGCTCGAGCTTATGCTGCCCAAAAGCGTGCTGCAAAGAAAGCTGAAAAACATGCAATGGGATTGGTTACGGGCAGAACTGCACCGGAAGGGTTTGTTAACAAAGGCGGTCGCCCAAAGAGCGTCGTCAACCGAGTTACTGAATATGGTGCGCTTTTTAACAAACTGAACGAAGCTCACGTAGAAAAGGGCCTACCCCCCTTGAAGACCGCTATGGAAGTCTTAATCGAGGCTATGCAGTCGGATGAGCTTGATCTCAAGGAAAAAGCTAAGATTGCCGAAAAGCTGGCTACCTTTGAATCGTCCAGAGCGCCTGTTATCTCTATTGAGCATGTACAGAATCTGGTGAAAGAAGAAGATGTGTCGGCAGATGACGCTCTAGATGAATTTCTCGATTCTTTGCGAAAAGTGTGATAATTAGCCAACCCTAACTGAAAGGTTCCAAATGAGTGGATATACCTCTGGCAACAATGCCCCTACTTTGATGGCCCAAGCGCCTAACCGCAAAGGCAACATGTCTAAACATACCCCCGGTGCTGGCGGCGTTACTGCTGTTACCCGTGCTATGGGTTCTACTTCTTACGCTGCTGGTCGCCAAGGTGCTCCTGCTGCTGGTGGCAAACCCGGCGCTGGTCGTGGTCAAAAAGTCCAAGTGTCGCGTCCTGCCGACAACTGTGGCTACAACGACAGCTATCGCAACTCTTCTTACTTAGCTTGAGGTCAACATGTCTTACGGTAAAGTAATCTCTGGCGGTGCAAAGATGTCCAAGGGCCTGAGCAAAGGCATCAATGACAAGCTGTCTGCATTCTCTGAAAGCCATAAGCGTAGCGCTACTATTGCTAGCGCTGTGGGACGGGCTTTTGTAGGCGCGTCATTGTCTGACCCACAGACGAATGACATTCACCAGCGTGGTAAATTTAAAACCATCAAATCACCCAAAAACGTGTAAAGGAAAAGTATGGCAACGTATGACATTGAAGCCTTAAAGGCAGACTTACCCACGGCTAAAGATCTAGCGCAGTTTGTGTACGATAAGACACAGATTGCGTTAGACCTTATTGGCAAATCCAAAGAAGACCAATACCAAGTCGCTAAGAACGCCTTGGAAGGAAAGAAAGTTCCCGCTGAGTTCTTGACAGACGAGAACCCTTATGTTGACCGCAAGGAGTTGATCCCTGTTGACGAGATCCGTAAGCTGCCACCCCGTAGCGATGATCTGCCTCCTGTAGACAGCCAAATCCACTTCTTTGGCGCTACTAACATGCCTCACCCGTTAGACCCACAGTCTGACCGCAAAGTGGGCATCAACTTCAAGAAGTACTTTGATGGCACGATCACTTATCAGGTGATGGGCCCCCTCGAGCAACAAGCTGTTGGCTCACGGATTAACAAGTATGGTCAAAATGTGCCTGAGAAGTACACATGGCTTGATCCTCGTACCGAAGAGCTGGTAATGCGCTATCCCAACGGTACTTTCTCAAAGACAGGTCAAGGCTTGTACACATATCTGGTTGGTGAAAAGGGCGCAGGTATCTGGCCTTTAATTGACCGCGACATTGTGTCTGCCACCTCGAAAAACATCGCTGATCCTTGGGCGTAATGGAAGACTATTCTTCTATCTTCCAGCAGAAATTGTCTGGACAGGCAGAAGTGTGTGCGCGCAAGACCTTGGAGTGGCTACAAAAAGACCTCCAAGGCACTTGCCGTCTAACGCCTGAAGAAGTCTACTACTTAGCTTCTGCTGCTGACATCATGCTCGACATTCGGGACCGATATGGCAAAAAGTGAAGCAAGTGATTACATACAACCGATCTACAAAGACCGGGCGTTAAAACACTTAGTTAAGTTGGCTGGCGGCAAACGAGCTGCCACCGCTTTATCTGACGAACAAAAGAAAAAGATGATGCTGGCGCGGGTTAAGTTAGCCCACGACATGCAGTTCAATACTTTAAAGTGGTTTCGTCCGTTCAAGTACCAAGAAAAGTTCTTTGAGACAGGTCTTAAGAGCACCCGCCGTGGAATGATCGCGGCTAACCGTGCTGGCAAGACAATTGCGTCTACCTACGAGACTGCTTACCACCTGACAGGCAGATATCCTGATAGCTGGAAAGGCAAGCGCTGGGATAAACCAATTATTGCTATGGCGGCTGGTGAATCTTGGGAACAGGTTGCCAAAACCTTACAGTCTAAGTTGCTTGGGTGCGACGATATCAAACAGGCGTATAAACTGGGGACAGGATCTATCCCAAGGGAGTGCATTGATGAAAAGTCTTACCGATCAGACGGAGCAAATGTTCTCTCAATTGAAATCTGGCACATTAGTGGTGGAAAGTCCAAGCTTTACTTCTCCAACTACACACAGCAAGTTCGCCACTTGCAAGGCTTCGAACTTGATCTTGTTGTGCTTGATGAGCAGCCACCAGATGAAACTTTTTCAGAACTTGTTGTCCGTACAGCAGCTCGAAACGGACAGGTTATCTGCTCATTTACCCCCCTCAAAGGGATGTCAGGACTTGTAAGAAAGTTCTGGGATCAGGTAGAGGGCTATTCGCATGTGCGGGTGACTTGGGACGATATTCCTTTCGAGAACGAATGGGGTGAGCCGTTCTTTACGCAGGAAGAGCGTGATCAACTATCTCGAGACTTTATGCCTTGGGAGCGTAAGTGCCGTATGGAAGGCATCCCGCTGATTGGCAAAGGTGTGGTGTTTCCGCTGCTCGAGTGGCCTACTTATAAATCGATTGACTTTGATCTGCGCCACAACGAGAAGATGGAGCGCTTGATCAGTTTTGACTTGGGGATTAAGAATGACCCGACAGTTATCTCGTTCTTCTTTAGAGATCCTACGGAAGAGATTATCTACCTGCACAAGCAGATCACGATCCCTTCTGGGGAAACGCCGGATGAGTATGTCCACTATTTACTGGACCGCGAAAGTAAAGGAGTCCCTATCGCCTTGCCGCACGATGCGTCTGCACAGGGTCGGTACACGCTTACAGAACAATCAGTTCGCGAGGTCTTTGAAGATTCATACGGGCTTAATTGCATACCGGGCGCGATTCTCAACCCTCCCAACGATCAAGGTAAGGTGACAAACCACAAAGCCTACGGAATCAATATAATGCGGATGGGTATGGAACGCGGCACATTCATGGTTAATGAGTCGTGTACCAAATTCTTGGAAGAGGCTCGGAACTATGCTATTGACGATTTGGGAAGATTTTCTGATCCTGATGACCACATTGACTCTGCGAGGATTGGCGTTTTGGCGCTAATTCAGGGTCATGGGGAATCTGTTGTCAGCCGTGCCAATTCTTTCGCTGCTAAACGCTTTGCCCCAATTGAAGGCAAGGTTCAAAGGATCTAAAAATGCTTGATAAACAGAACATTATTGTTGAGAGTTTGGAAAGCCCTCCCGGCAATAAAGGGATCGAGTATCAAGTTGCACACGAAGCGTATCTCAAGATGGTGGACTACCTCCGTCTTACCCAAGCCAAGAACACGCTCAACCGACTGAGCGACTATCACTACCTGAACATTGCTGTATCTAACTCTACTGAACCTGTTCGCGGTATTGACTACATTTCTCCTGTTGTCAGCCCCGGCATTGACTATTCCACCGCTGTTATAACTAAATGCCTGATGCCACAGGGCAAAGTCAACTTTGAGTTTGAGCGTATTAGTGAAAATGACGAGATGGGTTCCCGTCAGGCCATGAAAATGGCTCTGCACTTCATTAACAGCAAAAATGACTCGTATTCGATCATCCGTGATTGGGCACAAGACGCTTTGTTGCACAAAACTGGCGTTGTCATGGTTTCGCCCGTGCGTAACCCGATTACACAGTACAAAGAAGTCGAAGGAACCCGTGATCAACTGCGTTCTTTTGAAATTATGGCTGCTGAAAAGGGTCTTGTTGCAAAAAGACAACAGATGCGCCGTATCGATGTGAATCTTGAGGGTGTTGCTCAAGAAACCATGATGGATGAGACAGGCTCACCTGTTGAGCCTACTGGTGAAGAGGTGGCAGACGCTATTAAGGCCAACACCATCTACCGTGCCAAGTACAAGCTCACTGGTTACTCGACCAACATCCAGATTAAGCATGTTGCCCAGCATTATTTTGTGTGTAACCCCACAATCCCCGGCATCCGTAACCAAGACTTCTGCGGTTTTTACGATCCGATGACGATTCACGAAGCCAAGTCTCAGTTCCCGTACATCGACATCGAGAAGTTTGCCGAACACGCTGCCTACGGTCCTGCTGGCGCTTACCAAGCTGGTGCTTTGGAAAACGATCTGGCTTTGCATGCCCGTGATTCAACTCCTGTTCCCGGTCAAGGCGTGATTGCCTCTGCTGGCGCTGACCGTTTCAGCCGTGTCGTAATGATCACCACAGCGTGGTTAAAAAGAGACATCGACAATGACGGCGAAGAGGAAACCATCGAGGTTTGCTACTCTGGTTCGTACATCCTGTACATCAAAGAAGTGGATTTCATCCCTCTGGCGGTGATGGTTCCCAAGCCTATTGTTGGCAACTTCTTTGGTTACAGCCAAGCCGAGCGTTTGGTTCCCTTGCAAGAGTACAAGACCGCCATCAACCGCGCCGAGATCGCTTTTGCAATGCAAGCGTCTACACCTCGTATTGGTGTAAACCCTGAGTTTGTAGATGCTGAAGAAATTCAGCGTGGCGTGTCTGCTTTGTTCATCCTTGACCGCAAGTTCGACCCTGCCAAACACGTTTATGAGTTTGCCCCGATGCAGGGCAACCTAGCGTATGTACAAGATGCGATGGAGCGCTTTGACCAAGATACCAGCCGTATGTTGGGCATGACCAATCCTGCTGACACCTTGAACCCAGAAGTCATGAAAGACGGCAACTCTGGCTACAAGCTGCAGTTGGCTATGGGTCCAAACCAGTTGATCCAAGACGAGATGGTCAAGAACTGTGCTGTTGGCTTGAAAGACCTGATTTACATCGTCTGGAAGACAATGATTCAGTACTCTGACGACTACAACATCCAGCAACTGGCTGAGGCAATGTTGCCCGGCTCGGGTGGCTTCTTGGATGCCAAGTCGATGGAAAACTTTGAGTTTATTGACCGCAACATGATCAATGTGGACTTGGCTTTAGGCTTCTTGTCTGACGAGAACCGTCTAACCCGCCAACAGTTGATCAGCCAAGCTCAACAACAGTTTGCTGGCATCCTGATGCAGTTGGATCCAAGCGTTCCAGAGATGTTTGAGAAAGCGCGCCGTCCGTTTGAGGATACTTTGTATGCTTTGGGTGTGAAGAACTGTGATTCTTACCTGCCAACCTTTGAAGAAGCCGCCAAGATGCTGCAAGCCAAACAAGCTGCAGGTCCGGGCGTGGCAGAGCAGGAAGTTCAGTCTAAGGTTGAGCTGAACAAGGCCAAGACTCAAGAGTCGGCTACTGTGGCAGCGTTGAACATGAAGAAGGCTGAAGACATCGACATGGACAACTACTTTGAATATCAGGCCATGAAAGCTGGTAAATTATCGGCAGTACAAGTTGATTAAAGGAAGTCAATGAAAAGCTTGGTAAAGAATGTTCGGGATTATTTCAATCGCCGTACGAAAGCAACGGACTCATATAAGGAGGCTCATGTAGAAAGACGAACTCTGGTAATCCAAAACGGAGAGGCTGCTAGTCGGCTGATGCGGAATGAGGATTTTGCATTGATGTTTAACCTGTACAGGTTCAACATGCTGGAGAGGCTGGAAGAGGCCGACAGCGACGAGAAAAGAATTGGCAACGCATATTATGTTGCTGGAGTGCGTGATTTCATTGACTTCATTGAGAAGAGTGAATATCTCGCTAAGGTGGCCTTGAAAAAGGTCGAACAGGCTGAAAACGCCTAACTTAACGAAATAGGATAAGATATGTCAGACGTAAGTGCAAATGCACCCGCCACTGAGCAAACTGGTGCGGCTAACCCCGCCGATGCCATCGCTGCGATGATCGCCGCTAACAAGCGTAACGTGTCGCAACCCGAAGGTAGTACGGCCCCACCAGCCGGACAAGCAGAAGCGCAAGCCGAAGCCCCGGAGGCGGCTCCAAGTGAGGAAGCCGAACCTGAAGGTAGTATTGATGAGGCTACAGAAACTGTAGATTCGGAAGGTGCAGAGGCCATCGATGATGTAACCGATGCAGTGAACTTCCTAGAGTTTGCAGAGCAGAATCCTGACATGCTGTGGAGGATTCCTAACAAGGACGCTGATGGCGGCTTTGTGGAGATCCCAGTATCCAAGGCGGCTGCTATTTTGGGTCAAGGAAGTGCTATCCATGAAAATGCGCGTAAGCTAAAAGCCGAACGTGCTGAATTTGAAGAGTTTGAGGCCAAGCGTAGGGCTGAACTCGATGGTTTGCAGATAGGTCTGGAGTTGACGATCCAGCCACAGCTTCAACAGGCTGCGGATGAATTGATCCAAATTCAGGGCTACAACCAGCAATGGAAGCAAATCCTCGACAACGCTACAGACGAGGTTCAACGAAGTGAAGCTGAAGCGGCTATCCGTCAGAACAACGAGTTGATCCAAGAAAAGAGCAAGTTCATCCAGACGAACCGTCCCAAAGTTGAACAGTTCTATCAACACCGTACTGCCTTTGTGCAGGAACAGTTGGAACGCGCTAGACAGTCGTTTAGCGACAAAGAACTGAGCAACAAGGCTAACTTTAACGAGCTTCGTGAAAAGTTATCCAAGGATTGGAAAAGCGCTAGTGGGTCATTCGTACCCGGTGTACCGAACATTGATTTGGTATCCAGTGACGAATACTTGTTGGGGTTGATCCGTGACGGTATGAAGTTTAGAGAGGGTCCAAAGGTGAAGAATGCTGGAGGTTCATTAGCTGCTGCTAGTAGACCAACTGCCCGAGCCAAGACCGCTACTGACACCAAGGCTGAGGAACTTCAAAAGAAAGCGCAAGCTGGCGATAAAAGCGCAACGCGAGATCTTTTGGCAATGACTTTGGCGGCACACAAAACACGCCGCCGTTAACTTTGGAGTAACAAAATGGCTACTATCACCTCTGCTGCCTTGGGCAATGGTAACGGTTCGTACACAACCGACATCGTGGTTAAAGACCTCGACATGACTGTTTCTAACTATGTGAAGGATCGCACCCCGATCACTAACATGGCTATGAGCAAAAAGCGCAAAGTCAACTCGACTCTGCACATTTGGCCTAACGACTATTTCCGTACCCCCGCTTTGAACGCTAAGTTGGAAGGTGCTTCTGTTACCGCTGGTGCAGCTGCTTCTAACACCCGTTCTAACTTGGGTAACTACACTCAGATTTTCACCACCGTGATCGGCGCTACTGGCACTGCACGCGCTGTTGAACAAGCTGGTGGCGATCCTCAAGCCTACCAAGAAGTCAAGCAATTGACTGAAATCATGTTTGACGTTGAGTTGCAGATGGTTCGTGCCGACGGCGCTTCTATCAAGTACTCTGGTCAAGCTGCTACCCAAGGTGCATCACCCAACGACGGTCGTCGTTTCGGTTCTTTGTACTCTTTCGCTGGCACTCGTTCAGGCAACGACACTGACGGCACTTCTGTGTTGAACTTGGCTGCCTCTGACAGCAATGACACCACTTCAGCTACTGCCACCAACACACCTTTCAACGGTGACTTGGCAAACGCTGGTTTGGGTTATTTCACTTTCAGCTCTGGCGTGACCTTGCAGCAATTCAGCCCCTTCCTGTACAAGCAGTTGGTGACTGTTGCTGAACAACGCTTCAATGCCAAGATCACTAACATGGTGGTCCCAACATCGATGCGTACCCACATCAGTGACCAGATGCCTACCAGCCGTAGCATCAACCGTTTCAACCCTGCTGACAAGGGTGACACTATCAGCACCTACGAAGGTGACTTCAACTACACCTACCAGATCGACGATTCTTGGGTGATGGATCAAACAGGCGCAGACAACACTTCTGCCTTGTTCTTGAACCCTGATGTCGTTCAGTGGGGTAGCTTGCGTGAACTCGGTCCTAACAACGAAGTGTTCTCTAACGCTGACGCTTCGCTTGACCAGTACATCATGGAAGGTACTTTGATCGTGCGTAACCCAGCAGGTGTGGCTGTTTTGGCAGCTGTGTCACCAACTGGCGCAGCCGTCACTGGCAACCGTCCTACCGCGCAAGTCAAGCGCTACTTGGCTTAATAGCCAAACAGTTAAGGGGGGTCTTCGGACCCTCCTTTTCTATGGAGTAATGTATGGAATTGAATCTGAACAACGAAGAAGCCAAAGTCAATGAAGACTACTTCCTCAAAGGCAACTTAGAGGCAGGTATTGAGGGTGTTGTCCGCAAGAATGACAAGTTATATAACGAAGTCAAGTCTGGCACATGGTCACAGACCTTTAAGACCAACAACATTGATTACAAGATCGGCGCTTTGGATGGAGCCAGATACGTTCAATACACTCAACACAACACCGACCATATAAAACAGTACTGCAAAGAGCGCAGGGAGTTTTATCAAATGATCGGCACAACGGATAACCCAATTTTTGCTGGCACTTTTGAGGCAATGAGTCTTCCGAAGGCTATCGCACATTCGATCAGTTCAAAGTACTTCAACAACCGTCCGTGGGAGTTGATCAAGATGGACAAAAAGGACAAGATTTTGTTCTACGCCATTGTGAACGAGTACTACTCTGAGTACGTTTGTCATCCTTCAGGAAAAATACCATTACCATATAATCCAGCTATACCGACGAAGTAAGGAAGCGCTATGTCCCTTTTCATTCAATCTGCTAACGCATTGGTAAGTCGTGTAGCAAAATGGGTGGGAGCATTGCCTCAAACTTTGACCATTACTGCCACGGCTGTAAACACCACAACTGGCGTAATTACTACATCTGCCGATCCTCGTGCTTTTGTTCAAGTTGGTGACTTTATTGGCAACAGTGCATTTAAACCTTATGCCGCTGTAACTGCAGTTTCCTCGACAACAATTACTGTAAGCGACCCTGACGATGTCTGGGCAGGTCTTACTTTGCCAAGCGCAATCATCAAGCTGCCAACTCAATCAAGCGTTGAGATCTTGGAGTGCATTCAGCTGTGTGAGTTGAAGATGAGAACGATTGAGCTTCCTGCTCTTCGTACAGATCCTTATGGTGATTCGCCAACAGTCTTGACCACCAATGCTCAAGGCATGGCTCCTATCCCTACGGATATGAACAAGCCTATCTTGTTTTTCCAAGAGACACCTAACTCTGAAGTTGAACCCGGTACACCTGCCGCTAGCATGGGTCCTTGGATTATTTATGACCGTGTGGGTGACCGCGAGATTATTCGCCGCCGAATGATTGACCAACTGTATGTTCGTCCTTTTGGTGTGCCTCGTGTGATCCGTGCCAGCTTCTCTGAGGTTGGTCATAACTATGTGTTTACGCCAAACCCCGGTGAAAACGTGTCGATCAAAGCTTACTACCAGCGCACATTCCCGTTCTTGTTTAGCCCAACTGATGATGTTTTAGACCCTGTGGTTCAGAACAATGCTTGTTTGGCATCATTCCCTGAAGGCTACCTGTACGGTACTTTGTGGGCTTACTACGACAAGAACAAAAACACTGCTGAATCACAAAAGTGGATTTCTCGTTTTGACGAATCGTATGGTCTGATTGAAGACCAGAACTTCAAAGGCAAGTGGCTTGGTGGTGACCAGCACCTTACCTCCGAATATCAGCCACGCGACTACAGATATTCTTTTAAATAGAAAGAGTTACATTTGTTTAAGCCAACTGCTTTATATATTAAAACTCACAATAAAACTGGGTTTAAATATTTTGGCAAGACAACCCGTCTTGGGGTTATTCACACCTATAAAGGAAGTGGAGTTCATTGGCGTAGACATCTTAAAGTTCATGGAGATGACTACACAACAGAATTGCTTGGAATTTGGCAAAACAAAGATCGTTTAACAAAATTTTCTACTGAATTTTGTAAAAAACATGACATTGTCAAATCAACCTTGTGGGCAAATATGGTTGTTGAAGAAGGTTTGCAAGGTGCATCAAATGGCGAAACAAACATTGCCAAAAGACCGGATGTAAAAGAAAAGATGAGCAAAAATTCTGCAAAAAACTGTAAAGGTTTATTTGGGGAAAATCATCCTAGTTTTAAAGGATGGTACGTAACTCCTTTGGGAAAATTTCCAAGTCTTAGTTCTGCTGGAAAAGCTCATAATAGAACTATTCAAACAATTTATCAAAATATCTATGGTCATAAACAAACTCATGGATTATGGTCAAAACAATATCCACCAAAAGATGGTTGGTTTTTTGAGCCAAAGGAATCATAATGGCAACAGGCGGTCTTTACGGTAGCAGCTCAACTGGAGCATTGGTTGCCTCTCCCGGCTCGGAGAGTGCTGGCCTTTATGGCAGCAATGTCAATTTCGGTGGAACATTTTTCCAGTGGTTCATCTTTCAACAAGCTTCAACACAACCTGCCACACCAACTGGCGGTTCTTGGAACTTCACAACTCAGGTAGGAACACCTCCTTCTGGTTGGTCAAACTCTCCACCTCCTGCGCCCACCAATGAAATTTGGGTGTCTATTGCGTTTGTTAACTCACGCTCTACATCGACATTAACTTGGTCAACTCCCGGCTTGCTGGGTGTTATTGCTTCTGTCAGCGTTGGAACCACAACCACTGGCATTGCAGGTTCTTCGGCTTCTGTAATCAACAGTGGAACACCTTTAGACGCAGTTCTTGACTTCACTATTCCCCGTGGAGATACAGGCGCTACAGGTGCTGCTGCAACGATTGCTGCTGGCACTACAACCACTACTAACCCAGGCACAGACGCCACGGTAACCAATGTAGGCACATCTGGTGCTGCCATATTTGACTTTACTATTCCTCGTGGTGCTGGCGTTAACTCTGGTGGTGCTGCTGGTCAGTTCCTGACTAAAGCCAGCGGTACAGACTACGACACAACTTGGACAACCATTACAGGTACTTTGAGCTATCAAGGCACTTGGAATGCGTCTACCAACACGCCTACGCTGACATCTAGCGTTGGCACAAACGGTTATTACTATGTTGTAAGCGTTTCTGGTTCAACCAATCTGAACGGCATCACCGATTGGATTGCTGGCGATTGGGCGATTTTTAACGGTTCTGTTTGGCAAAAGCTTGATCAGACTGATGTGGTTACATCTGTTGCAGGTCGCACAGGTGCTGTTACCCTGACAACTGCCGACATCGGTGGTCTTGGAACTATTGCCACACAGAATGCTAACGCTGTAGCAATCACTGGCGGCACAGAATCAGGTGTCACACACACTGGCGACACGATTGGTAACTACCTTGACCATACAGGCATAACTGCTCCAAGCTTTGTTGAAGGCCGCATGTGGTACGACACTACGGCTAAGGCTTTGGCGTACTACAACGATGTAGCAAGTGCTGTTGTTCACATTGGTCACGACCTTCAATTTAAAGTAATCAACAACACAGGCTCAACCATTCCAAACGGTTCTCCTGTTTACATTACTTCGATTTCTAGCGGTCAGACTTATCCTAATGTGGCATTGGCTAAGGCTGATGTGGCGGCTACGGCTTCAGTTATTGGTTTGACAGACGGTGCAATTGCTAGTGGTGCTGTTGGATATGTAACTTCATCTGGCGGTATTGATGGGGTAAACACAGGCACATATACCGTGGGTCAGGTGCTGTATCTCAGCCCTTACTCTGCTGGTCAATTGATGAACACTATTCCACCAACTGGAATTACTGTTCAGGTTGGCGTAGTAACTTATGTGGATTCTTCTCTTGGAAAAATCTATGTAAAACAGACAACTCCATTAGCTGTTCCTGCTTCAATCATTACAGGAACGGTTGCAATTGCTAACGGTGGAACTGGGGCAAGCACTGTTGCAGGTGCTCAAACAAACTTGCAGGTTGATCCTGCTGGAACTGCGATTGCGATGGCAATTGCGTTAGGATAAATCATGGCAAACACTTTCAAATCATTTGCAAACAAGAATGTCGGCACATCAGCGGCTACTGTCTACACTTGCCCGGCTTCGACTCAGACTACGCTAATTGGTCTTTCGATGGCTAACACCTCGACTTCACCGATTACGACTGATGCCTACATTACACGCTCTGCTGTAAACTACTACTTGATAAAAGGAGCCACGGTTCCTGTTGGTGGTACTTTGGTAGTTGTTGGTGGCGATCAAAAGGTTGTTTTGCAAGCCTCTGATGTCCTGTATGTTGTTAACAGCGCAGCTACCTCTGGTGACTGCTTTGCCTCCTTGCTGGAGATCACATGAGTTACATAGGAAATACAGCGACCCAACAGGCTTTTACACCTGCTGTTGATTTCTTCAACGGTAACGGATTGACCACGGTTTTCACGCTGTCACGCCCTGTGGCATCTGTTGCACAGGTTCAGGCGGTTATCTCCAATGTGCCTCAAAAGCCCGGTGATGCGTTCACTGTCAGTGGCAACACAATCACATTCACCTCTGCCCCACCCAGCGGTACGCAGAACATCTATGTGTACTACACCAGCCCGATCACGCAAGTCATTGCACCGGGTCAAGGTACTGTGGGTACAACGCAAATCCAAGACAACGCCATCACCACAGCCAAGATTGCTGCTGGCGCGGTTATTCCTGCTGATCTGTCTACTGGTGCGCCAACATGGGACGTCAACGGTAATGTGGGTATTGGTACTGGTACTCCGACGGCAAGGTTGGAGGTCGTTGGTGCACCTTCTGTTGCCGCGACCATAATCAGAGCGGGGTCTAATGGAGTTGGTGGCATTATTTGGCGCAACGCTTCAAATACTAGTGTTGGCTACACCACAATTAACTCAGACAATGTTGAGTACCGCTCAACCAATGACAGCACTGGCGCGTATTTACAAAAGCCCGGCATTACTTTTCCTGCCACTCAATTTGCTTCAGCTGACGCAAACACGCTGGATGATTATGAAGAAGGGCTTTGGACTCCAACCTTTTCGTCAAGCGGCGCTTCTTTTTTCTACGTTTCGCAGTTTGGCTCTTATGTAAAAGTTGGGCAAATGGTTCTTGCTCAGTTTTATTTGTATGCCACAGCATCTGGTACAACTTCTAATGCTTGCGATTTGACGGGGTTACCTTTTGCATCAAGCACTACAAGTGTTTCACTTGCTCAATACGGCGCTGGTGTTTGGTCTACCACTGCAACCGCAGTTAACCCGTTGGTTAATTCAAATGGGTCAACCACCGTTACATTGTGGAAGCAAGGCTCTGTTGCCGCACAAACAGCAGCTGAAATGAGTAATAAATATTTTGTTGGAACCATCACGTATCGTTGCAACGCTTAACCCATAGTCAGACCAGAATAGTTTGACCAGACACAAAGGAAAAATCATGTCACTCACCAAAACCACCACAGTCGATCAGATCACCGTCACAGAGAACGGCATCGTTCTTTACCGTGAAGCCACACGCATCATGGAAGATGGCAACCAGATCAGCCAGACCTACCACCGCACATCACTGACACCCGGTCAAGACCTGACAGGTCAACCAGCCAATGTGGTTGCAATTTGCAACGCAGCGTGGACACAAACAGTCATTGACGCATACAACGCACAGATCGCAGCACAAACACCCGGAGCCTAAACATGGCAATCAGCAGAATCGAATCTAACAGCATAGCGCCTAGTCAAACACTGACTACGCCAATCATTGCTACCACAATGGGGGTGGGCGGTGCTACGCCTTCGACTTCTGGTTCTGGCATTACCTTCCCTGCGGTGCAGTCAGCGTCAACTGATGCGAATACATTGGATGACTACGAAGAGGGTACTTGGACGCCAACGGATACAAGCGGAGCTGGGTTGGGGCTTCCAACAGCTAACGGTTCCTACACAAAGATTGGGAATTTGGTTTATGTCCAAGGAAAAATTGTTTACCCTTCTACGGCAAACGGAGCTACTTCGCAACTCGGCGGCCTCCCTTTTGCTATAGCCAGCAGAGGCGGCAACAACTTTCCAACAGGCGCAAACGCCGCAAACGGAAACACAAACGCATTGCGTTCATTAGGTTACGCGACTCAAACAAATTTCATTTTTTTGACAGCATCAGATGGGGTGGCAACAAACGCAAATTTATCAGCTGCCAACATTAATTTTAGTCTTACATACATCACAAACTAAACGCCGAACACAAGGAACACCATGTCATACATCGGCAGATACGAACGATTTATAGCATCTTTGAAACACCAAGATGTTAATGGGGCATTTGAGATGCACCATATTGTTCCTCGATCTATGGGTGGCTCTGATGATAAAAACAATTTAATTAAATTAACACCAAGACAGCATTACATTGCTCATTGGATATTGTGGAAAATTCATAAAGGAAAAATGGCTCATGCTTTTTTCTTTATGAATAACTTATCAAAGTCAAGGCGAATTGGAAGCAAAGGATATGAAAAGCTGCGATTGGATGCTTTGCAATCGCTTTCTGGTGAAAACGCAGTTTGGTATGGAAAAAAATTTCCAGAGCAAATGAGAAAAAACCAAAGTAAAGCTAGAGAGCGCTATTTGAAAAAAGATGGCGTCCTTGATTCTATAAGAAAACAATTTGCCAGTGTCAGGCCGTCTGCTGAAGATTATAGAAAATCTTCTAAAACAATGTCTGAGCTTATTTGGATTAATGATGGTGTACGCAGTTACAGAGTAAAACCAGATGTTGCAAAAACTAAACTTGAAAATGGTTTTGTTTATGGCAGAGTAAAAAATTACATAAATGAAAGCTATAAAGCCATGAGAAAAGAAATAGCAAACAAACAATGGAGCGCTGTTAAACTAGCAGGGCACACCGGAAACTTGATTAAGGTGTAAAAAATGGCCTATATAGGGAACGAACCTCTCAGCGTAGCTTTTCTAGTCGATACCTTTAGCGGTAACGGCTCAACTGTCGCTTTCACAATGTCGGTGGCTCCGGCAAACACATCATCTATTCTTGTGGCAGTCACAGGTGTAGTGCAAGACCCATCGACTTACAGCGTCAGCGGTACAACCCTGACCTTCTCTGCTGCGCCACCATCAGGCACAAGCAACATCTCGGTGCGCTACCTTGGCATCCCTGCAAGCGGTGTAACAACCACAGCCTACCGCACAGTCACCGACACAACTGCCACCAACGGTCAGACAACCTTCACCATCCCCTCATACACAGTGGGCTATGTGGATGTGTTCAGAAACGGTGTGCGCTTGGCTGCTGCTGACTTCACGGCTACAACAGGCACAACCATCGTATTGGCCTCGGCTGCATCTGCTGGTGACACGATCACCACAGTGTCGTTCTATGTGTCATCGGTGTTGAATGCTATTCCTGCGACAGCAAGCTCGATCAGCACAGCTTATTTGGCTGATGCCTCGGTAACTCAGGCAAAGCTGGCTTCTGGTGTGGCGGGCAACGGTCCGGCGTTTAGTGCGTATCGAACAACTTCGCAGTCAGTTTCCGGAAACACATGGACCAAGGTTCAGTTACCACTTGAAAATTTCGATACCGCTGGGGCGTTTGATTCAACAACAAATTACAGATTTCAACCCGCTATTGCTGGGTATTATTTTTTTAGCGGGATGGTTACTGCTGCCAGCAATTCTTTTACCGGAGTACAAGCCGCGTTATACAAAAATGGTTCTCAGTACCGAGTTGCAAGAAATTATGCTACCGCAGCCTATGAGGATGATTGGTCTGTCAATGTTTCTGATTTAATTTATTTGAACGGCACAACAGACTACATTGAGCTTTGGGGCCTTGTGGTTGGCAGCACGCCAGAATTTTGGGCAAACAGTGCGGCAGACACAAATCTTTCAGGCTTCTTAGCGAGGGCAGCATAATGACACTAGCAGTTTCAATCGCGCAATCAGGCGCTAACAATGTGACTATGCGTAACCGTATCATCAACGGTGCGATGATGATTGACCAGCGTAATGCTGGGGCGAGTGTTACTCCTACGACAGATTCCACATATACATTGGATAGATGGTCGGCAAGATTGACAGCTGGATCAAAGTATTCAGTTCAGCAAAATGCTGGTTCTGTAACTCCGCCAGCAGGGTTTACCAATTATTTAGGCGCAACATCTTTGGCCGCAACATCTTTAGGTTCAACAGACTATTATTTGTTGCAACAATCTATTGAAGGATTTAACTTTGCTGATTTAGGATGGGGTACTGCAAGCGCATCTACAGTAACTTTGTCATTTTGGGTTCGCAGTTCATTGACCGGAACATTTGGCGGTTCGCTTTTGAACTCTGCTTCTAATCGTTCATATCCATTTACATATTCAATTTCATCAGCAAACACTTGGACACAAATTTCAGTAACCATTGCTGGAGATACAACAGGAACATGGATTGGCGCAACAAACGGCACAGGAATTAGACTTTATTTTGGTCTTGGCGTTGGTTCAACTTACTCTGGAACAGCGGGTTCTTGGTCTGGTTCTACATACTTATCAGCCACTGGCGCAACCAGCGTAGTCGCTACCAACGCAGCCACCTTCTACATCACAGGCGTACAACTGGAAGAGGGTACAACTGCCACACCTTTCGAGCAACGCTTGTATGGTACTGAGTTGGCGCTGTGTTATAGATACTATTACAGACTTACAACTGCTGGAGAAGCAACAGCTCCAATTATTTCGGGGGCTTATTACAACTCAACTGAGTTTTATGGCGTTGTTCCTTTCCCTGTGACGATGCGTTCTAACCCTTCTTTGGTTGCTGCGAATGGAACAGATTACTGGAGAATTTACAGAGCCGCAGCTTCGGATTACGCAGACAACATGAGTACGCAGGCATCTGGCAAAAACGGATTTGTACTGTATGTAAACGGCAATGTGTCTGGAACTGCTGGTCAAGCTGGATGGGTAGAGTCGTTCAACACATCTGCCTCTATCGCATTCTCATCGGAGCTATAAATGTACAAGCTGACAAAAAATTTGCAAGGTGACATTAACGGGGTTAAGACTCAAGTTGGTGAGTACACCATCTGCATCCCCTTTGACCCCGCCAACACAGACTACCAAGCCTATTTGAAATGGCTGGAAGAGGGCAACGCACCTTTGCCAGCAGACGAATAAAATACTGCCATGAGCGAATACACCCCACTCCGCACCCCGTTTCCTGTCATGTCCTTTACGCCGGATGTGCCTAGTAACGCCCTTAGCCCTTCTGAGTACAACTCAGGTAGGAATGTGGAGTGCGATGTCCGTGGGATCAAAAAGGTGTCTGGTGAACAGGCAATCCTTTCTGCAATCACTGGTAACCCTGTTTACTGGGAAGGTGGTTTCAGGGGAGCTACTTGGACATACATCGTGGCTACCCGTGAGGGTAAGTGGTATGCCATCACCTCTGCTGGCATCTCCAATATCACCCCCGGTGTAGGCGCTAACCCTAATGTGGCTTTATCTGGCTACTCTGATGATGTGAATATCACATCGTCTTGGGTTGGTAGTGTTTTCTTTATCAATGACGGCCTACGCCCACCAATGTATTTCCTGCCTACAGAGACAGAAATACGCATCTACGATACAAGCTATCCAAGCCAGACACCAAACATTTATGTCTGGAACTATGAATCTGGTCTGTCACCAGCAGTTACCTCGGTGACCGCTGCCTTTGTGCGCAACTACTCATCCCCCAATGTCGGCAACATCTTGGTGGCAGGTAACCTGACAAAGACCTTCAGCACTGGCACAACAGTTAACTACCCGACAACAATCCGCTGGTCACAGGCGTTTGCCAATACTGGCGTACCCGCTACATGGGCTCCTACCCTGAACAACATTGCCAACGAACAAGAGATCCCTGTGCGTGGTCCTATCGTTGACGGCTTTTTCCTTGGGGCTAACTTCTACATCTGCTCCTACTGGGACACAGTTGTGATGACCCCTATTGCCTACCAAAACAGCACAGCGCCTGTCTTTGGTGTGCGCCTGTTTAACCAAGGTCGTGGGTTGCTGAACAACAACTGCTGGTCGAACACAGACTCCGAAGTTTATGGCCTCGACAGCCGTGATATCTGGGTGTTTGATGGCTCTAACTTCACACCTCTGGGTAACCAACGGGTCAAGAATTACTTCTATTCAAACTTGAATAAGACATATTCAACCAGAACATTTATGGTGAATAACACCCAGAAGAACCAGATCGAGATCTACTATCCTGATCTGACTTCTACTGGTTGGTGCAACAAGATGTTGTCGTACCGTTATGACCTCAAAGTTTGGAATGCTCCAAGGGATGTGCAGAACGCCTGTATGGGGACCGAGGGTCCTGTGTACGAGTCTGGTGCTTTCACATTTGCCTCTAGAACGGTCACATACGCCCGTGGAGGCGTGTCTTCACAACAGCCAGTACAAACGGGTGTAACCAACGGATTTAGCGGTTCTGCGATCCCATGCCTGTTTGAGCGCAAGAATGCCACCTTGCAGACAGAAGAGGGTCCTGTGCCTTACTCTGCCAAAGTGTATGTACACCGTCTGTTGCCTGAGATCTCTGGTACTGGCAAGATTGACATTACTGTTGGCGGCGCTAACTCGACTGCTCAAGAGCCGACCTACGGCACTACCACCTCAATGGAAATCGTGACGGATACACCTTGGGTGACAACCACTCAGAACACTGTGCGTACTGTGTCTGTCAAGGTGGAGTCAAACGATGCCACTGATGCTTGGAATATGCCAGCGATTAACTGGCAAGCCACCGTAACTGAGGATGCGTTCTAATGCCATTTTTTCTTGACGGAAACCCATCACAGGGAGAAATCTCTGAGGCGATCAATTACCTCCTGAGTAACTTTACTCAGAATGTTTCTGCTGACCCTAATACTGGTCAGATCATTGGTCCAACTGGTGAAGTTCAAGCTTATCTGTATCGCTACATACAGGTTAAGTATGCCGACAGCTTTGATGGTTCTGTTGGGTTTTCCAACACGCCCACCAACAAGGGCTACTATGGCTTGAGAAACACAGACAGTTCTACAGAATCTACTAACCCTGTTGACTACCTTTGGACGCAGGTAACTGGTGGTTTTGGTACTACCAAGCTGCTGTACTACACAGTTACTGGTGGCAGACAGATTAGCATCATTGCTGCTTTGGCTGCACCTTCTGCCCTTTGGCAAGCTGATTCTGGTTCTGCAATCGACCTTGATGTGATTTCTGGATCTGATGGTGCTTCTTCGCGTATTTGTTATGCCAAGAGTACAAGCACATCATTGGCAAGCACACCAGCCACCTATCAAACAACTGGCTCTGCAACATTTCCACCGACCAACACTTGGGGTGGATCTGAGACTTGGCAAGCCACGCCACCTACTTTAGCTGTTAACGAAGCGTTGTTTCAATCAGACGGGGTGTACAACCCTATGACCAACCTGACCACTTGGAATGTGCCTTACCTATCAAACCTTAAGGTGGGCGCTCTGTCGGCTATTAGCGCTAACCTTGGTACGATTACTGCTGGTGAATTAATTATTGGATCTAGCCCTGCTATTTCTGGCAATAGCATGACAGGATCTGGTGCTCACATTTATACAGACGGCACTTTTGCTTACGGCAACAGTTCTAAAAACTTTGTTTTTAATTCTTCTGGTGCTTTTCTTAATGGGTTTTCAAGCGGCACAACATCTACAACATCTTTAACATTTATAAATTCAAATACAACTGTTTTAAGTTTTTCAGTAACAAAAACATCCCCAGTTATATTGATGATTTCTGGGACATATGGAATTTTATCTTCTAGTGGAACATCTGCTCTAGGAACTTTGATTTACAGAGTTGTTAACTCTTCTGGAACTGTTGTTGCTAATGGACAAGTTTGCCAACCTTTTGGTGGAATCTTTTTAGATAGTTCTGGTTCTTATCAAATTGCTTGGCCAGCAACTTTAGTTAGAACAATTTCCCTTGCTGTTGGAAATTACACAGTTACTTTGCTTGGAGAAGGTGATTTTTATAACGCATCTGGAACACCTGTAGTGCCTGCCACGGTAAACAATTATTGGGCTGGCATTCAAAGCGTTTACGAAGCAACAATTTAAGGAATAAATCATGGGTGGATTTTCAGCACAAGTTCAAGAACCTACTAACCCTCCACAAGCTGGCGGCAAAGGTATTGCAGGTATGGTTGACAAAGTTCAGCAACCTCCACAAGCTGCACCTCAGCCTATGGCAAAAGGCGGTAACTATCAATCTAACGCCACCTCTGGACAGCCTCGTATGGGTCAACAAAACCCGTACCCCAATACTGTCGGACAGTGGGATAATGCACAAATACAGCCTGTTAAACAACAGGGCAAAGGTAAAGGAGTCTGATCATGGGTATTAGTTTTGGCGGCGGCTCATCTGGCGGCTCACAACAAGTTCAGTTAACCCCTGAACAAAGAGATCTATTAAAAGCCCAGACAGGCTTTTTGACAGGTACTGCTTTCCCTACATACCAAAAAACAATTGGTATGGCTGGCGATGTCTATGGTCAAGTAAACCCTGTGGCGACTACTGCAGCCAACACCGCTATGGGCGTTGCAGGTCGTGCTGGCGCTGTTCAAGAGGCTGGTGGTCTACAAAGCTACATTCAGGGCTTGAGTGGTTTGGCTTCTTTGTTTAGCCCTCAATACAAAGAACAGCAAATTGAAGCTGCTATGCAGCCTGCCCGTGAAGAGATCCGTGAGCAAGTGGGTTCTCAAAACGCCATGTTTGGCGGTGCTGGCGGTGCTGGTAGCAGTCGTGCTGCCTTGGCGCGTGAGAACTTGAGATCTCTTGGCGAACAACGTTTGGGTACTGTGGCTGCAGCAACCTCTGCTGACATAGAAGGTCGCCGTCAACGCGCATCTGAGTCTCTGCTTGGTGCTGGTCAGGCTGGTTTGTCTGCTGCCCAACAAGCTGCTGCAAGCCGTATTGGTTACGCTCAGACACCTCAAGATGTGTTGGGCAAATATGCTTCAATCATCTACGGTACACCACAAGCTTCTACCACCCCCAACTTTGCTGGCACTCAAGGCACTACAGGCCAGAGTTCAAGCAAGGGTTTTGGGTTTGGCGCTGGAAGATAAGGAGTAATCATGGCTGATAGTCATCCATTTGCAAATGCTGGTCTTGGCATGTTTGGTTCTGCCGAACGGTCTTTTGCTGGTCGTGCAATGCAAGGCGGCAATACAGACCCAGAGTTCCTTGGTGGACTTTTAAAGTTTATGGGCGTTGGAGAGGATACAAGCAAAAAGATTCAAAGCTTTGCCAAAAATCCTTTTGCACCTACGCCACAAGGACCGGGCTACGGACCATTGGCTAATGCTGGTCCTATGATTTCTAACGAGGGCATTGAAAAGGGCGGTGGATTTAACCCAGCTGCTGGAACTTTTGATGTGAATGGATATGATGTTGGCGGCGGGTTTAATCCTGCTGGCATTGCACCTCCACAACAGCCATCTCAATTTACTGGTCAAGGCATGCAATACAAGCCGAACATGGCTCCAGTTGCTCCTATGGTTACTGCTCCTGTTTGGAATCCAGAAGTCGAAAGACAAAAAAATCAACAGATTGTCAATAGTCTTGTCCCAAGAAACTTGACTACACAATAAGGACAGAAAATGGCTGATCCAATCGCACCAACAAATTACTCAATAGCGCCAGCAGGTATTGCTCCAACCGATGGAATCAAGGTTCCTGCTGTCACAGCTCCGCCTTCAACAGAAAATGATTTGAAGGTTGGATTTGACTTGGCTCGTAAATCTGGTGACCCTAAAGTCTTGGTTAACTTTGCACAGCAAGCTCGTGGAACTGAGTACGGCCAAGAAGCTGCTTTAGGCGCTCAGGTTGTACAAAAGAATCAAGATGAATTTGATCGTTTGGTTCAGCCAATTGCTTCGAAAGGTGGTCCAGATACTCCAGAAGGCCGTTTGGCTGCTATGGATACTTGGAAGACAGTTGGTGACGATCCAAAGTTTGGTACTTGGTTAGTCCGTTACTTAATGAAAGACCCTAATGCTCGAGTGTATGCGGGTCTGGGAAACATTAAAAAAGAAATCGAGTACGGTAAAAATGGTGAAATGATTCAAGTTGGTCGTAACGAGCTTGGAGAAATTGCTGAGGTTAAGAACTTGGCTACAGGCAAGATGCTTGCCCCTACTGAGTACAACGAGCTTAAGTCTGCTTTAGGCGTTGGAAAAGTAATTACTGAAGAGCGAGAGAAATCAAAAGCCAAGTTCAATGCTGAAGCTCGTAATGTTGAAGATGCTCAAATCAATGCTTACTCTGCGTTTGCCGATAAGCTAAATGCTGCTGGTCAAGGTGTTCTTCAAATTGGCGATGCTTTAGTTAAGTCTGGTGTTAAGCCAAAGAACGTTGCTGAACTGGTTGCTTTTGGTAACCAAAGTCTTTCTGAAAGCCGCAGCAATAGTGAGTTGATTGGCAAGCTTGGTTCTTTGACCAAGGGCGAAGGTGCTAGTCGAGATATTGAGCAGATCAAAAAGGTCGCCGCTCAATTGGGCTACCCAGATGTTGTTAGCGTAAAAGCTGATGGAACATTGGTTCGCAAGAATGGCGAAACAGTTTCTGAAACAAAGCTCAAGCAAGAGCAAGAACAGAAGACTGCCTCTAGTGCTTTTGAGAATGCCACAACTGGCAACCAACAGCAACGAGCAATGGGAAAACTGTTTAAGAGCCTAAGTGTTGATCAACAGCAAGCCGTCTTGCGTTTGGTTGATCTTCAATCAAACATGACTAACGATTACAACCGTCTTCGTTCTGAAGTAGGCGATCTTCGTTTCTTGGTTAACTTGAATGATCTAGATCCTTTGCGTGGCTTTGGAGCTACTATGGCTAAAGGTGAATCAATGGTTCACAATGCCAAGATGATTCAAGAATACGCTGCCAGTAGAGCTGAACAGTTAAAGGTATTTGACTCTCGTGGTCAGAATCCTAATGCTGGCGAAATGCAAGCTGCGTTTACCAGAACTTCTGGTTATCAAACTAATGCTGACAATCTGACTAAGAAAATTAATCAGTATTTAGACTTTGACATAACCGAAAAATCTGCTGAAGAGAAGGGCAAGGCTGCTGCTGCCGCTGCAAAACCAGCTAAGGCTGTTGCAAAGCCGCCTCCAGAAGCAAATGCAAAAGCTAAACCAGAAGTTACGAAACCTACAATGGCAGAGATTAGAGCAAGAGTTGCTGCTGCAAAAGCCAAGGAGAGTAAGTAATGAGTGAAGTTAACGATCTAATATCTGAAGCTCTAAAGTCTGGGCTGACGATGGATGCCATCCTTGCTGATTTCTCCAAGTCTGATAACCCAGAAGAAAAAGCTTGGCATGACAAGTGGAAGGCAACTTCTGGTGCTCCTGAGTATCAGCCCGGCGCTGGTATGAAAAATCAAGCTTCAACTATTTGGCCTGAGAACTGGGATCGCATACCTGATCAAGTTCCTTATGAAATTCCAGCGGCTCTTGCGGCTGTTGGCACTTTGCTTTATGCCGCTAAAACAGAAACTGGTCAAAAGATTATCAGTAGTCTTAAGAATCGTATGTTTGGTCCATCAACGCCACCAGACATGCCCGGCACTGGATTAAACCTGCCAGCTGTTTCCGAAGGTGCAACACCCGCTCCTTCTTTGATTCCTAATACAGCTACGCCAGAACAAATTCGCATTGAGAAGCAACGAGCTGCACAAGCAATGATTGAAGGCCGTCCTGTTGTAGCTGGTACAGGTCCTGTTACTCAATCTGTGATTGACAATACTTTTCCTGTTCCAGAAACTTTTACACCAGAGAAAGTTCCTACTACCGAACAAGAAACCCAAAAAATAGTTGAACAGGGAAAGATCAAAACTGGCAAGGCTGGTGGATCTATTAGCCCAATAGATGCCACGATTGAAAGCAATGTAATAACTGGTAAACAAGTTTCTGATGTAACTGAAAAAGCTGGCAAAGCTCCACCTGTTAAAAGAAAAAAGGAGCCTATACCTGCTTATAAGTCAGAAGCAGATATTCCTAAAGGAATGGTATTCCGTCCTGATGTTGGAAATTTAGATCGTTCATTGGTAAACATCTTAGGAACTGAGGGTCGTTTGTATGCCAAGGATGTTTTGAATGAAGGCAAAATGTTTGGTGAATATAAGGGAGCCGATTACAACAAGAAGATTGGTGAGATTGTTAACGCCTATGGTGAAAAGCTAAAAGAGATTACCCCATCAATTGACTTGACTACCCGTGAAGGTCGAATTGCTGCTGGTGTTCCCCATACTCAAAACTATGGCCCTGCACTTGGTAAAGCTGCCAAGGTTGGTGGTGTCCTTGGTACATTGATGACTGTTGCTCAGTCTGCCAATGCCAAAGAAGCTGCTCAAGCCGTTGGCGAATCATTGCTGCCTATTGGCATAACACCTTCAGAACTTGCTACAGGTAAACTTACTGAGAAGCAATTGAAAGCATTCCAAGAAGCTCAAAAGCTTGGTAGCCCATATCGTTCAGTACCACCTCCGAGATAAGACATGCAAGAAGTTACACATGCCCAAATCTATGAGCGCCTCGTTGCTGTTGAAAGCAAGGTAGATCACATAGACAAGAACACTAAGGACCTTGTAGACGGTTTTAATGCTGTTCAAGGGGCGTTTACTGTTCTTGGTTGGATCGCCAAGATTGCCAAACCTATTCTTTGGATAGCTGGCGCATGGGCTGCTACCGCCTTATTCTTCTCAAGCTGGCGCAAGTGATGTGGATCCAATCTCTGCAATGCTCATGTTGGGCAGCGCACTCAAGGGCATACGCTCTTGTTGTGAAATGCTTAACCAAGGTAAAGCAGAGATACAACGCATAAAGAAGGGCGTTGAAGATGCAAAGGCTATTGTCAAGGATGTCTCTGGGTTCTTTGGTTGGATCACCAGCTTATTTAGTGGAGCGCAAAACGCAGATAAGGCTCCACAAGAAACTTTGAAGAGTCCACAGACTCCACAAAAGAAAGAAGAGTATGTTGAGTACATTCCTGACGAAGATGCAATCATTGACCAGTTTATTAAACACGTTGGTGACTTCTTTAAAGCACAGGCTTACCTTGTTGCTTACAAAGAAGACCTAGAGAGAAAGGTGTTTGGTTCATCATACGGCGACAACAACATTGGTGCTCTTGAGTTGATCTCTATAGAGACTAAGCTTGTCAAGTGTGGTGCAGAGTTGAGGGAGCTGATGAATGAAGCTCCACCGCAGCTGGGTCCGTTGTACAGTCGCTACAAAGCAATGTACTCCAAGATCCTTGATGAACAAAAGAAGGCTCGGGAAAGAGACAGGAAGAATGAAAAGCAAAGGAGGGTGCTCAAGGTGAAGACAGAGAATGATCGTATTGATCGCTGTGTACCGCATTGGGTAACGCTTGGGCTAATCATTTTCTTCTGGGTATTCCTATGGCTAATTCAATCGCTGAGTACGATGCAAAAATCTACTTTTGGGGCATGGTTCTCTTCGCCACAGTATGTTTTATCGCACTCCCAATTACTGCCTTTATCTATCTTGACAACAAGATTCTTAGCGAACAAATAAAGCAAGATAGAAAAGAAACCAAGCAACTCAAGAATGAACTAAGAAAGGCTTTAAATGTTACCAATAGTAGCGTCAATAGTAGCGAACCTGATTGATAACGGGATGCACAAAGTGGCTGACCAAGTTATCGAGAAGGGTGTGGATGCCGTGCAAGACAAGCTAGGCATGGAACTCAAGCCTCAAGGCCAAGCAACCCCTGAGTACAACGCTCAACTGCAAGCAGAGGCCAACAGGCACTCAGAGTTCATGGCTGAGTTGGATGAGAAGTCTACTCAACGTGCTACCGATATGTACATGAACGATGAATCTACTCGTAAGTTCAGCCAGATGTACGCATGGTTCATCACGGTGATTTCGTTCTTGTATTTCTTCATGGTGTCATTCATGCCCATCGAGAATAAGAACCGCGACTTCATTAACATCATCTTGGGTTTTTTGATTGGTACTGCGGTTAACTCTTTGATCCGTTTCTTCTATGGTTCTAGCAACAAGTCTCAAGAAGCTGTTGACCAGAAACAAAAGGAGCAGCAGCCATGATTGTTGAACTCAAGCACCTGCAAGCCGTCAAGGTGAAGGAGCCTGAGAAATGGTTGCCTTTCATCCGTGAGACATGCGAGAAGTACCAGATCAATACTGACAGGCGTATTGCATCTTTCCTTGCCCAAACAGCACATGAGTCTGGTGGGTACACCATGCTGGAAGAGAACCTAAACTATTCTGATACCACTATGGCAGCGGTGTGGCCTAACAGGTTTGCCGTGATTGATCCAGCTACCAAGAAGGCTAAGAAGGATGAGAAGGGCAAGAACATCCCTAATGCTTTTGCCAAAGCGCTACACCGCAAGCCTGAAGCTATTGCCAACGCTGTGTACTCAAACCGTATGGGCAACGGAACCATTGAATCTGGTGAGGGGTGGAAGCACCGTGGAATGGGTCTTAAACAGCTCACAGGCAAAGATAATCACAAGCGCTGTGGGGATGCCTTGGGTGCTGATTTTGTGACCTCTCCTGAGCTTCTATTGGATCCTAAGTGGGCAGCGCTATCAGCAGGATGGTTTTGGTCATCTAACAAACTAGATGTCTTTGCTGACAACGATGACTTAGAGGGTCAAACAAAGAAGGTCAACGGTGGGTTGATCGGTATTGATGACCGTAAGAAGCGTTACAAAGACTGCCTAGCATCAATGGACTGATGGTTCTGATACCAGAAAGTCGTAACCAGAATTGAGTCTGTATTGGTTTAAGAGTTTCTCTTGTAACTCAACCATGCGATAGAGATACAGTACCTCGTCCGTGACCTCTACAGACTCATCTATTACCCCGTCCTTGTCCCTGTGCAGTAGGACATACGACCATTCTTTTACTTCATCAGCCATCTGATCACCACCAGAAAAGTTACTGTAAGGGCTGTGCCTACTCCTAGGCAGAACAAAATCATTTCAATCATTTGAGCACCTCTGCTGATTTGAGTTCACCCGTTTCACCGTCAAATGTCAGCTTTAAGTTTCTGTTGTCACAGCCAGAAAAACGCCAATAAAATGTACTTGTGCTATCGCAGTTTGTTACAAATGCAAATTCAACCTTATCAGGTTTAGGTTCTGGTTTGATACGGTATTTATCAGACATCCATGAGGTACTGCCAGTAACATCTGCCCAGATGTTATTCATACTGTCATAAACCTGAATCTCAGCACCATAAGCCCATGCTTTGATAATTTCTGCGTGTTTATGTGGTTGTTTCATTTTGGCATCCCCGCACGGCTGTAGACAGCAAATGTTTTAGGCAATAGCATGTCTGGCTTTTTTGACATACCTTGAACAGTACCGTGATGAGGCTTTTCTAAGCGCTTCTTTTCCACATACTGTGTCATTGCCATACTACCCTTTGATGATGTGATGTGATCTTTCATAAAGTCAGGGTAATTAACTTTGATGAAGTCAGGGTGAAATGCGTTCATTGTTCTCTTGCCTTTAGCATTGCGTCTGCCATTCGATAAGCATCCTCTGCTATCTGATCGTGCGGGACATATTGCGTTGCTCTTAAACGCTCAAAATAACCTTGCATAGCCTTGGCAGCAAAGTAGTCACGCAATGTCATGCCGTATGCAAAAGCTCCGTCTTCTTTCCATGAAGGAAACGCTGGTCCACCTGTTTCTTTATTCATATCAAACACCATTCTCTTTCTGAGCGACCTGCTTTAGAAGTCACTGTCTGTCCTGTTGTGTCAACCACGCCCAACTTCTTCATCTCTGGAAGCCTCCGAGCTACTTGGTTCGGATCCAACCCAGTCAGTCTGGCGATCCCGTCTTTGCCCAGAGGTCCATGCTCTAACAGACACTGATAGATCAAATCCATATGCTGGGGTGCTACTTGTTTTATCTCTTCTGCTGCTTGATGACTTGTGGCTGGATCTGACCTTCGTGACCGCCAAAATTTCAATAACTTCATCTGTCAACTCCGTTTCTTTGCGTCTGTTATAAACAATCCAATTAGCCCTAGTCCACTCTTCGTGACATCTACCTTGGGCTACCATCTTTGCTTTGTACTCACTTGTGCAGTCTTCACAAATGAATGTCTGTTCTTTAGCCCGATAAGCTTCGTGCAACCACTGTTGGTACTGCAGGTGGTTAACAAAACAGTCAGGGGTGTATCTATTTTTATGTGGATTCATAGGAGCAACATGGGAATTGATAAACAAGTCTAGTTGGTCATCAAATCCCATGTCTATCACCTTATACGCCGCAACCGCAAATCATTTTGCCGTTATAGCCCTGTACGCAACGATAAGGGGAATACTGTGGGCAAGAAGCTGCTGCATATCCAGCCACAACTAAAAGGGTAATTGCTAAAAAGAATTTTTTCATCGGAAACTTTCGGTTAATTTACCAAGGGATATCATCATCCATGTCCTGCACGGATTTGCCTTTAGGGGCTTCTTTGCGTGTAGGGGCAGAACTTTGACGGGGGGCATCTTGTTTTGGTTTAACAGACAAAGACATGAACTTTTCACCGTTCTTTGAAGTCTTTAGCCAAGAGCTAATCCAATACTCTGTGCCATCAACAGTTATTGAGCCGTTGTAGTCAGGGTGGTTATCGGTTTCTTTCTTCTTGTTTTTGAAGAGAGCGCCTTTGTTGTTGTTGTCGTATTCAGCCATCGTGTTCCTTTCAAGCTTTGGCTTTCTTAATTGCGGCTCTGGTTTTTGCTGTTAACAATCCCCATAGCCACACCTTTTGGTCAGCTTCTAACATTGCTTCATCGACCATGTTGGCGGCCTCTGTTGCTTTGTCTTGGTTGACCAGATCCTCGCAAGATGCTGCCATCTCACGGAGAAACTCTTTTTCTTCTTCAGGCAAATCGTCACCCACATTGCCTTTGGGTGTAACGATAGGTGCATCACCCTTGCGTCCTGTTGTAGCGTCTAGCGCATCGTGTTCAACGATTTCAAGCGCTGCAACCCACAAATAACGGCGCAGGTATGTTTGTACTGCCCCAAGGTTTTGAACCTCGTGACACCCCTTTAAAGCCGCTGTAGACATAGGCGAAGTGATGGTGATGCTTTCGTCTGGTTTGTCAGTGTTGACAATCCGCATATCGGCATAGTCTTTGGTGAAGCTGATGACAGAAGTCAAGCCAACATCCTTGAAGATTTCAAGGGCAGGAATGACAAAGTCACCCAGCTCGAAGTAGTAGTAGTTGGCAAACTTGTTGTGACCAGACTTCTTAAGTTGACGGCTGTGAAAGCGCTCACGGGCGTGGTTTAGTTTTGTGTAGACATTCATACATCGGCTCCAAAGGCAAGTTCAATCTCTGCGTTAATAATGTCTCGCTGGTCGTTTTCATCAAAGTACTTAAACTCGATGAAATGGTTTTCACCACAGCAACCTATTTTTTCTTCTTGTGGTTCCATGCAATAGCAGCAGTACTGCACACTTGATGCCATGAACTCTTGTTTGAATTGGTCAAATAAACTTTTCATTTGAAATCCTTTGCAATGATTCTTTCAATTACTGTGATTGCTCTATCACGGACTAAGTCAATGATGTTTTGGTTGTCAAGGGTTCTGATCTCTTCAACCACCAAAGTATCCTCATAGATCCTGTTAAACACGACTACAAGCTTGATATCTTCGTACTGGATGTGTTTGGTATATCTGCCTGTTTTCATGTCCCAAGAGCATTGTTGATCTACCCAGTTATGCGTAGAAGTAGTAGCACAGTACTGCAAATATGCAGACTGAGATGATACTGAAGATAATGTCATAAAGTCCAATCTTTTCTTCTGGTTCTTCAAACCAACTTGCGTTGTCATTTGGAAATGCTTCTTGTAGTGTTCTTGGGAAACAGCGTGTTGTGTCGTTAATCATCATCGTCCTCCATAAAAGGGTCACCAAAGGTTGATCGGACACCTGTGTGCAGGTTTACCCAATCCCGTCCTTGTTTCTGAATGATCTCACCATCTTGACCAAACCAGCAGTCACCTACCCGATTGAATATGTCACCTGTGTCTGATGTCATAGTGTTACCCGTCTTGACATATGTGTGACCTGAGAAAAGATTAGTCTTGATCATTGGTTTCTCCTGTTGCTTTGGCGATGGCGACACGGGCTTGTGCAAGCGCACGGTGTCTATCGCCTTCTTCTGCTTTATGTGGACCAAAACACTTCGCCAATGCTGATTCCATTTTTTTCAACGCATCAAGCAATTCAGGTGCTGCGGCGATCAGGCGGGCGTTGGCCTCAGCTTCTTGAACAGATCGCTCTGGCTGACCAACACGCAAGTGAAGAGCTACAGCCACCAGCTCATCATCACTATCGCGCACATCATTGAATTCACGACCTGTGTGATGCCACGGCCCCGGTGTGTGTTTACTCATCTTGATCCTCCAGAGACTTGATGTACTGGATAAGCTCTGCTACTGTCTGCACATCGCCTATGCACCACCTGTTGACCAGATCTAAGACCATCTGTTGACCAGCTTTGTGGCCTTCTCTATACGATTCCACCGCATCCATTTCGACTCCTTTTCGTGATTGGTGTATGAGTACTGTAATTCAACTTGAGTTGATGTCTACACAATTGTTTGTATCAAGATTTCAAATCCGATAGATATTCTTAATAGCCCTATTGTTGAACTGTAGTATAGTATCCTGCGTGTTAATAAACAAGGATGGAAATGAAAGTTACTGATTTACCGAAGGGTGTTACTTTGTATGAGTTGGCGAAGGTGTTGGGCATTACAGCGCCAGCGGCTTACAAGTACAAAAAGAACAACAAGATCCCTGATTTACGGGTGTATCAACTTAAAGAACTTAAGCCGGAGTGGTTCAATGAGCAAGGGAAGTAGAGCAAGACCTTTTTCTGTAAGCAATGAAGAGTACGCAAACCGTTGGGATGCGATTTTTGGACGAGATTTAAAGGAAAGCAATGAGTTACGCAGATATAGAGATGAAAGTGATTCAGTGGGGCGAGGCAAGGGGAATAGTGCAGAACAGCACCCCAGCAGCCCAAGCAATCAAGACTCAGGAAGAGCTTGATGAACTATTGGCTGCCATCCGATCAGGAGATCGAGCTGCTATGGCAGACGCATACGGAGACATCTTGGTGACCTTGATCATGGGCTGTGCCTGTGCTGACTTAGACCTCGTAGAGTGCCTTGCTGGCGCTTACAACGAGATCAAAAATCGCAAAGGTTACCTTACCCCTGAAGGCATCTTTGTCAAGGAGGCGTGATGGTTACAGGTACAGAAGCTAAGGTGTGTGAAGACATTGCTAGACGACAGGCGTTTGGCATGTCTAAGTACGGCATTTCGGTGCAGGATAACCCACTTCTGTACCGAGCTTGGCTACAACATGCCTATGAGGAAGCATTGGATTTGTCGGTGTACTTACGCCGTTGTTTGGATGAATTAGAAAAGGAAATGAAATGATGTGGTCTTTTGCTTGGGATACATTGATGGCTGTATTAGCTATGCTGACAATGTTTATTGCTTTGTCTTTTTTTTGGGCAGGGCTGATGTTTCTTTATGAAGCACATGAGTGGCTGATAACCAAGGTTATTGCCTTTTGGGAGGCTAAGAAATGAGCCAAGTAAACATCATCCTGACAGACAAAGAAGACGGAACCCTTGGTGTGCAGATCATTGCCGACCAAGAAGAAGGCAAAGCACATCAGGTAGCGTTGATGTTCATGGAAATGCTCCAAGACATGCAACGAGCCAAGATCATTACGGAGAGCTGACATGAACTTTGAAGACTTTTGGAACGCATGGCCTCGCAGCACCCGCAAAGGTGGTAAATCAACCTGTAAAGCAAAGTGGGACAAGCTTGGACTAGACATTCAGGCTGACCAGATCATCAAGCATGTGGAGTGGATGAAGACCACGGATGCTTGGAAAAAGGCTGACGGAGCCTACATTCCAGCCCCTTTGGTGTACATCAACCAACAACGCTGGGATGGTGCTGAGATCCCTGAAATGACGGTCAATGTCAACATCAACTTTAAGGATCCTGCCTTGGAAAAGATCGAGACAGACACCGCAAGAGCTGCCAAGATGCCTCAAGATGTTGCAGAAAAACTACGGGAATTGCGAAAACAATTCACCCAACATACACAAATAGTCCATTAAGGTCTATATAATTCAACCCGTTGTCGTCGAAAGCAACAAATGAAGCCTCTTAGAAGAGTATCTTGCCCGGAAGGTGTTGTCACCAGTAGGGTTTCGACCAAGGTACTCTACCCTAAGAGGCTTTTTTGTTTTCATGGCAACCCTCAGGGCGGGTTAGCTAATGGTCCATGTCTCGGATGCACCCATAAAGAGATGCGCTTACTGACAAGCCAGCGCGTGAACTTGCTAGAGGTATCACAGGAACAAGGCAAATTGGGTGATGGTCGAGTAGCTGACGTAAACAGCGCCTTGGAAATTGAATCTAGACCTTATGGGAGCAGTAGTCTTAGGATGGCTGAAGCTTGGGTATCACCCTTCTTGGCTTGTCCTATGGAGTAAAGGAAATGAAATGACTAAAGACCAAGCACACCTGATACTTGACAAAGCAAAGATAGACAGATTAACCCCTATCTACCTGATCAACCAAGCACTAATAACCCTAGGCGACCTTGATGTACGAACAACTGATCCAGAGATTAGCAGAACATTACGCGACTATGGCGTTGAATCCCGCTTCTATCGATCACGCTCGGCATCAAGTCCGTTTACTCCGAGCAGATGATTCAGGTCTGTTTGTTGACTTACCTGAACTTGTAAAGGAACGCATTGATGAAAAAAATTTGCACAAAATGTAAAGTAGAAAAAGACTTTTCTTTTTTTTCTACAGACAAAAGTAAAACTGATGGTTTTTATTCAAGTTGCAAAATGTGCAATAAAAATGCTCATTCAAAATATTATTCAAAAAACAAGCAACAAATAATTCAAAAACAAATTGAACGCCATAAAAAAATTTATGAGTTAGAAAAAGAAAATATTTGTTTAAAACAAAGACAAAGATATTGGGAAAATCCAGAAAAATATCGTAAAAAAACATTAGATTATGTAAAACAAAATCCAGAAGGAAATGCTAAAAGAACTGCTGATTACAGAAGTAGACAAATCATGGCTACTCCAAAATGGTATGACTCTGAAAAAGTTGCAGAAATTTATGCTTTAGCTCAAGAATTTAGAAATCACGGACTAAAAGTAGATGTCGATCATATTATTCCCTTAAAAAATCGTTTTGTTTGTGGCTTGCATGTTCAAGAAAATTTAAGAGTTTGTTTATCAGATGTAAATAAAAAGAAAAGTAATAAATATGAAGAAAAAATCTAAATATAAACCCAAGGGCATCAGACTTGATGTGATGACATATGTCAAATCAGGTCTACTACCTGTAGCCAAAGTACCAAACGCTGGCACAACCCTGATCGCAAAAAACCACTCAGCCTTTGACGAAATCATGTTTGGTAGAGGCAACAAAGAGCATGTAGATGTCTTGATACACGCTTTCAACCAAGCAGAAGCTATTGCCAAGCTTTTCCCTGCAAAGGGTGGTGATTGGTTACCAGAGATCAAGGAAGCACAAGACGCTATCTACAACATGGGTCGCCGTGGTGTGAATGGCAAGAGCTTTGTGTTTACGGGTCCTGAGATACAGGCTGTCAAACTGGCTATGGCGGTGCATGATCAGCAGTTAGAGGAAACGACAGTAAAAGAACTTGAACAATGCATTGACTATGTAACCGAGTGCATCATTCATAGACGAGCAAGGGTAATAGCAAAGGAGACAGCATGACACAAGATGAAATCATTGAGATGGCTAGACAGGTTGGCGTTGATGCAACTGGAAATGAATATTGGCCTTTTTTTATTGAAGAACTTGAAGCCTTTGCCAAACTCGTAGCAGCGCGTGAGCGTGAGGCGATTCTTGATTTGGTTGACGCTTATGCAAAAAATAATACAGACCTAGCTGACGCAATCCGAGCAAGGAACAAATCATGATGTACCTCGGCATCGATCCGGGTTTCACAGGTGCTTGGGGCATGATCAATCACAAGGGTGACTACATTTCTTGTGGGGACATGCTGAACGACCAAAAGTTCATCCTGACAAACGCTGTCTTTGCAGAGATCAGCCAAGCCCGTGATCGACAAGACCTGCAGGTCATCGTTGAATCTGTTCACAGCATGCCCGGTCAAGGGGTGTCATCCAGCTTCAAGTTTGGAATGTCCTTTGGAGCCGCTATAAGCCTCGCACAGCGCCTTAATTGCCCTTGGCACATAGTTACCCCTCAGAAGTGGAAAAAGTCGCTCAAACTTGATTCTGACAAAGATAAAAGCCTGTCATTAGCAAGAGAGCTTTGGCCTACAGCACCGCTGACAAGAAAAAAGGACAACGGCAGGGCAGAAGCTTTGCTGTTGGCTGAGTACTTGAGGAGGGAGCAACTTGGTTGATTGGAACGAAATAGGGTTCGATCACAAGAAGGAAACCCACTACAACAAGTACATGAAGAAGCCAGATTGGTGGTGGGACTACTTTGTAGGACCAAGGCTACCGCATGGCGGCAAACGCAAGGGCGCTGGCAGACCATCGGAAAAAATACAACACACCCCAAAAGATGGCTTGACTATTGTAGTGAAGTTAAATAACATACAAACACTATCACTTAAAGAACTAGGTGATGGGGACATCGAAAAGGGTGTTCAAGCATTGATAGACAAGCATTTGTAAAGGAAAAAGAAATGAACTGGCCATTCCCTCTAAAGCCGATCCCAAGTGATCACAGGCTACCCAAGTACAACCCAAACAATGAAAAGGACGCACCGCTATGAGCATTGAAGCAATGAAACAGTGGCGTGAGGCGTTGAAAGAATACTGCGAACATGGCACGATTTTCATGCCGCTCACAGCCCTCAAGTCCATTGACCAAGCCATCGCAGAGGCAGAGAAGCAAGAGCCTGTGGTGTGGCAAGTCCACCCGTTTGATTACGGTATTGGACACGAAGGCGTTTACGCAAGAACTGACAGGCTAGAACAAGTAGAAGCGTGGAAACGCAAAGGCTGGAATGTGCAACCCCTCTACACCCACCCACAACCAAAGCGTGAATGGGTTGGGCTGACGGATGATCAAATTGAACAAGGCTGTAAAGAGTCTTGGGTAACTTTACAAGCATGGCAGTCGGCTGTCTGGTGGGCTGAAGCCAAACTCAAGGAGGAGAACACATGACAGACGAAGATGATGAATTTGTAAGAATCGAGAAAGAAAGCCTGTGGCGTAAAAGGCAAATAGAAGAAAACCTTGGTCAACCTGTTTACTTCAAGCCAAAGAAAGAGTGGGTAGGGCTGACAGAACAAGAAAAGCTTGACCTGAAAAATGCCAACATGCCAACGATGGCACTGATTGACACAGTATGTTCAATTTTGAGGATGCAAAACCATGACTAAAGAAGAATTGCTAGACCATTTTGCAACGAATGCAATGACAGCTCAGGTAGAGAAGATGGGTATCACCAACCCATTTGCCCTAGCGCAGACAGCTTACCGATTGGCAAAAGAGATGGTTGCTCAACGAGAGTGCATTTTTAATGAGTGGAAAAAAGAAGAAGAAACCCAATACCGTTACAAGAACGCTGATATACAAGAACTTGATCTTCCCATCAGATACCAAAGATGTCTTGTTTCAGAGGGTATTTTGATGAAAGAGGACTTGCTTAACTGGTCAGAGCGCGATCTTAAGCGCGTCCCTAATTTGGGCGCGAGAGGCTTGCAGTTTGTCAAAGAAGCAATGGTTAAACATGGATTGAAATTGAAAGGCCAAGAATGACTGAAGAAGATGCACAAAAAGCTATTGATTTCATTAGGTTTGAAGCGCCTAACTATGCCAAAGCAAAGGCAGAACGCTCATTTATTGAGCAGTTTTTGCGTTCAAAGAAAAGTTTATTGATGGCAGACGAGGGTGGAACACTTGGGGCTAAAGAGGCATACGCATATGCACACCCTGACTACATTGCTTTGCTTGGTGGTTTGCGTGAAGCTGTCGAACAAGAAGAAACCTTGAAGTGGAAGATGGAAGCAGCCAAGCTGGCGTTTGAGAAATACAAGGTCGAGCAGTTTAATATGCGCGTTGAGGCGAGGGCAATGAGCTAATGTATAGAGATGCCGACCTACTAAAGCTGGCGCAGGGGCAACCCTGTTTAATCGAATGCCATCCTTACTGTTTGGGTGACGAAGGCAGTACCACAGTAGCCGCACACAGTAACCAGTTGATACATGGCAAAGGTCGTGGCTTGAAGGCAGATGATTGCATGAGTGTGTGGGCTTGCCATCGATGCCATGATTACCTTGATTCTGGTGACTTTCTGTCAAAAAGACAAAAAGCCAAACTGTTCGACCGCTCTTGGTATAAGCAGGTAGGCGAATGGCACAAGATAGCCAATAACCCTACAATTAAACCTTGGCGCAAAGAAGCCGCAGAACGAGTCCTCAAGCACATCGGAGCCATCAAATGACCCAAGGCGAATTCATCCTTACCCTGCTACACGCAGCCACCAACACCCACATCCTGCACCTGCAGACCAAGAGCTACGCAGAGCACATGTCACTGGGAACCTTCTACGAAGAACTGCCAGACCTAATCGATGCGGTGGTCGAGAGCATTCAAGGCTTGACAGGCGAGATCATTGATTACCCTGAGATGTATTACCACCCAGCAGCCAATGGCTTACAAGAGCTTGAAGAGCTGGCAGAGTTTGTCAAAGAGAACAGACAAGTGCTACCGCCAGACAGCGAGATCCAAAACGAAGTGGACAATATCGCTACCCTGATCAACTCAACGCTGTATAAGCTCAGATTTTTGCGTTAATTTCCTAGCAGGAGCTTTAGGCCCTCTCTTTGAGGGTCTTTTTTTGCTTTAAAATAACGAAACCCCAGCGGTCTTGCAGGACTCACTGGGGCATCTAACCAATCGATGAAAGGGCATCTCATGGCTGACAAGCATTCTACTATTACGCAAGAGCGTCTCAATAAACTTTACGAATACAACCCAGACACAGGGTTGCTCATGTCTCGCGCATACAACAGACCAATTGGCTATGACCACAATGGTTATTTGGTTGTTGAGTTAGAAAAAAAGCACATCAGAATACACAGAATTATTTGGATGATGGTGCATGGCAGATGGCCTAACCCAATGATTGATCACATCAATGGCAATCGCAGAGACAACAGGTTATGCAACTTACGCGAAGTTACTGCCAAACAAAATGCTGAAAATAGTTTAGGCAAAGGTGCTGCGATCAAAGGTGTCGTTCGCACTGCTAATGGCAAAAGATGGAAAGCACAGATTACACACAATAAAAGAACAATTTATTTGGGGACCTTTGATTCACCAGAAGTTGCAAAAAATGTTTACTGCAAAGCATCAAAAGTTTTTCACTCCCACAACCCAAGTTCACAAGAGGTCTAAGAATTTAAGGGGGGTCAAAAAAATGATGGGGGGGGTCTTATGTGTACACGCGCACACACACACGCGCACACACGCGCACATGCACACGCACGCACGCACGCGCACGCACCCGCGCATTGCGCGCACGCGTTACATTAGCAAACGCGCCCCTAGAACC
>Ga0222713_10000560_pt1 | contig 42171 bp, 40 predicted proteins | sample C33_649DmetaG_FD_165061 | JGI IMG/M metagenome (GOLD analysis project Ga0222713, IMG submission 165061) | Estuarine water microbial communities from San Francisco Bay, California, United States - C33_649D | ecosystem: Environmental > Aquatic > Marine > Unclassified | place: USA: California... | reverse complement strand
CATTGGCTATAAAGGAACTAACTATTTTGGCTGGCAAAGACAGCCAGACAAACTTAGTGTGCAAGAAATTCTGGAAGACAATCTCAGTAAGATCTTTAAATTACCAATCACAATATATGGTTGCGGACGCACCGATACAGGAGTTCATGCCAGCCAATATTTCTTCCATATGGATATTGAAAAACCATGGAACTTTGATCTCTTCTTTCGCCTTAACCGAACTCTTCCTGACGATATCGCTCTGTTTGACATCATTCCAGTTGAAGGTCAGCCCCATGCACGTTTTGACGCTATTCAAAGGTCATATGATTTTTTTATTCATACCTATAAAGACCCTTTTTTAAGTGAAAGCAGCTCGCTCTATTTGCGTAAAAATTTCAACCTGCATGAGATGAAAAAAGCGGTTGATCTTTTACCAAAATATGAAGACTACCGTGCATTTTGTAAATCGCCTGATAAGAATGAACACACCATTTGCAAAGTATCTTCAGCCAATTTGTACACAAACATTAGTGGCGACAGAATCCGCTTTCAAATTTCTTCCAATCGGTTTTTAGGACGCATGATCCGTATCATTGTTCGTAAACTGATTGAAATTGGCGATGATACACTGAGCGTAGATGAATTTGAGAGCCACCTGATCTCAAGAAATACACCATCAAAAATATTGCCCGCACACCCCCAAGGATTATTCCTTTCAAAAGTAAGCTATCCTTTTCTGGACCTAAAGCCAAAGGCAAAGTTCCCGGCAATAGAAGATTCCGGATATTGGAATAGGGTGGTTTAATTCAGCTGGAATATGCTCCTTTTCTTGAAATATCATTCTAGCCTTTATTAGGAATTTTGAATCGTATTCTGCATATTTATTATACTAATGTTATAATCAAAAAAGCAAACTGAAATAATACCCTTTTATACTGTACGAATTAAATATTCTGATCGATATCCATAACAAGGATGAATTTGATCGGGCAGAGGAATTCGATCCGGATTAAATTCCTAATCTTAAATTAATTAAAATTCAACACCATGCACAGAAGAGATTTTGTAAAACTAGGCAGTGTAATCGCCGCATCAGCCACACAATTAGATGTTTATGGGGGTGAAATTCCGCAAAAAACAAACTTGGCAGGTAAAACTGTAGACTTTGTAAACGATGGTGTGCCTTTAAGTCCGAAGGAATATGGCGAGCTGTTAATGAAACTTGCTGATGAAGGAAAGATCAAAACAGACTTCTATTCAAACGGAGGAGTTGTTGAAGAACTGGAAAACAGGTTTGCTAAACTAATGGGAAAAGAATCTTCAATATTCATGCCAACAGGAACCTTGGCTAACCATATAGCGCTACGACGCCTAGCCGGAAATAACAAAAGGGTAATACTACAGGAACAAAGTCATATCTATCAGGATACAGGCGATGGATGTCAAACGCTGAGTGCATTAAACCTTATTCCTCTTGGATTGAACACTACAGAAATGACCCTGGCAGAAATCGAAGAAGTAATCAGCAAAACAGCTAAGGGGAGAGTTGCCTTAAAGGTTGGCGTGATCTGTATTGAAAGTCCGGTTCGCCGGCAACAGGATCAAATGTTCGCATTCAAAAACATGAAAGCTATTACAAATTACGCTAAAGTCAATGATATTAAAACCCATTTAGACGGGGCAAGGCTTTTTGTACAAGCGGCTCATACCGGAATTGATCCGGCAAGCTATGGAGCTCTGTTTGATACCTCATTCACCTCTATCTGTAAATGTTTTAATGCAGCAAGTGGGGCAGTACTGGCCGGATCCAAAGAATTTACTCACGACCTTTTTCATGAACGAAGAATGTTTGGTGCAGGCATTCCGGCTGTATGGCCATTTGCCGCAGTAGCCCTTCATTATGTTGATTCGTGGATCGAAGAGTATAAAAGCGCCTGGCAAAAAGCGGAGTATCTGTTTACCGAAATCCAGAAAGATGAACGGTTCAAAATTGTGAAATTTGATAACGGTTCTCATATCGTACACCTCGACCTAAAGAATATTGACAAAAAACGTTTTTCAGATGCGCTGTCAAAAAGAAATATCCGCCTATCTGCACCCGACGAAACCGGCTTTAACTTGAAGGTGAACATTTCTATGAACCGAATGACCCAACAAGAAATTGCAGGAAGTTTTAAGGAGGCGATAAAGGAGGTAGGGTAAAATCAGAGAGTTGTGCTTGAGGGTACAAGAAGTTTTCGAGACGCCCTTAAATATTCTGCCCGTTTCCAGATTAGATTATGGTACATCTTCAGCAGGGAAAACCATAAGCTGACTCAACGCTTCATTCTCACCCATAATAATATAGTTTCCACTTTGTGAACTTGCCATCGACGCAATCTGATATCCGCGCCAGTTAATCCCCTGTTCCAGTCCAGGGCTAACCATTTTGAACTCTGGATTACCCAAATCACGGAAGCCCTTTTGCGGATGATAACTAAAAAGGTGCGCATACCCGGGAAATGCCCCTGCCACACCATACAGCATTCCATTTTTTCCGGGTGTCATCGCCATAATACGGGGCATCATAATGGGCTTTCCCAGGTTTACAATGGTTTGATTAACCGGATCAAGCCGAAATAATTGACCGTCTGCCGCATTACTACCATAAATAGTACCTTCAGGCATTTTGACCCATGAGTCAATACGACCCATTGCTTCCCGACCCCAAACAAAAGGCAGTTCATCTTTCAAAACTGAAAACGATTGGTTTGCCGGATCAAAGCAAAACAATTTATTGATTGACCTGCTTCCATAAATACGGCCTTGCTGGTCGATAAGCAATGCACGACCCAGATAATCCTCAGGTTGTAATGCAAACGAGTGATAAGTTTCAAGATCTTTTTCAGACGGAACTGTTTGATTGAATATCTGGGTTTTACCTGTTTTCAAATTAAACGTGAAGAATTTGCCTGAAGGATGTACAATTCCGTAAAATTCGTTTTTATCTGCATTGAAAGTCATTGCAAAAATCCCCTCGCCAGCCACAGGTTCGCCAAGGTCTTTCACAGCAATCTGACCCTGAAGGCTTACCTGTAATTCAATTATATGTCCTCCCATCCCGGTTCCGGGCTGAGGCATGGTACCGGCATAAAAAACGTTTCCTGATTTTGTTGCGGTAAAACCGGTTATAATACTTAACTGACCTTTTATAACATCATCCAATTGCTTAATTGCAATAATTTTGCGCTCTGAAAGAGAGCCAGTAAACAATAGCGGTGTCAATCCTTTTTGTGCACTTGTTCCACCTAAAACAAAATCGCCAGAAACCGTAAGAGAGGTCATTGCATTCCGATATATTGGCATCCTTAGTTCATCGGTGTTTTCAAGTGAGGTTTCAACTGCAAAACTTCCTGCGGGATTAAAGAATGTATATTGAGCGCTCGCAACAAAAGGAACGTAGAGTAATGTAATCAGAGAATATATAATTCGATAATACATATTATTTCACCTCCTTTTCAGGGTTAAATTTTATTAAAAAAGGTACACTGCCATTTTCGGATCGGTCTGGTCTTTTACGACCGGCAAAGTACATATTGCCATCCTTGTCGCGGATATCAGAGCCTGTTACTTCTGTTAAACGGCCAATAGGAAATTCTAAAAGAATGTTCGGCTTACGTTTATCAGGATCGAATTCAATCAGAACTGTTTTGTCTTTCCGCACATAATTGCCATGTCCACCAATTACATAATAGAGTTTACCATTCAAACCTATATTTAAATTAGGTACATAGGGTTTCCAGTCTTCTCCCTGATTTGTTTCGAATACACCGCCTAAATCTTCCCACTTGCCGATCCCTGTTTCCTCCGGATAAAATGCCACCAGCTTAGCACCATAAGTAACCAGGTAGATCACTTTTTTATTAGGATTTTTTGCAAAAGCGGTAATACCTGTGATGATCTTTCCGCCGGGTGTACCCGGAAAGGCGGGTAAACTTTGTTTTGCAAAAAGCAGTTTTCCGGTAGATTTCTCATATTTTACCAAGCGCTGTCTCCAGTCTACGTAATAGCAATTGCCCCACCAATCCGTAAACAAAACACGTGGGACATGTGCACTGCCTAGCCGGCCGGCATCATGCAACAGGTTTTTTTTGGGATCGAATACGAGAAAGTGCGCTTGTGGATAACTGATTGCATATACCAGGCCCGATTGAAGATCTACTTCTACATCCTTAATACTTTCGTACTGCATCCCCATTCCTAAATTGGTAAGTTGGTTTGTTGCTGGATTCCATTTCATAAAAAAGCCCCCGGCATAACCATGTGGATGGTCCATCAAATACTCTTGTCTCGATTCGCCCCCATCAGTAGAGAAATATATTTCACCCTTGGGTCCTGCCACAATTTTGGAGTGCATCTTTCCCTGCCACTGAAAAGGCCTCAGGTGTCCCAGATCACTAAGGAAGCCATGTAACTGGATTTGTTTAAGGGTCGGGTCATATTCATAAAAGCCCACCTTATCAGCATGATTAGTTACACCTACATAGACATTGTTATTGGCTGGATTATACCCAACAGAACCCCATGTGGAATGGGCTTCAGGAAAATCAGGATAGTCAATAAATCTAATATTCTGTTCTGAAATGGGTTTATTCAGGGAAGTATCCTGATAAGCAAACAGACTGATATTTTGAGCTATTAACAGCATTATGAAACAAACAATTCGCATTCGTAAAAGCTTTAATTATGAAACGATTATGAAGATAAAGAAAATTATTAATTTAAAATCTTTTCAGCTGTCCAACATATATCCGAATATCATGTAGAATAAACAGATTATGCAGTTTAAAGTCCACTTTGATTAAATTTCCTATTACACTCTATAAAAAAAACCTAACATGAGTTTATAAGCCTCGGCTATATCCAAAAAAGGTTTAAATTTATTTACTGGTAATGTGCCTATCTAAACTCAGGGTCCGTAAATAAATTCAAGATGAAAAAAACAATTTCATACATCCTAATCTTAGTCCTTGGCCTAGCCAGCGGTATCTTCATTACCCAAAACGAAAGTATTTGGAATGCCCTTAAAAAACCATTCGCCAATTCTGTCACCCCATTTGATGATTCGCGCCAAACCAAATGGGATGCAGATTTTAAAATTGTTGAACTAAAATCTTCTCTAGATAATTCTTTGCAAAAGGCCTATTTCTTTAAATCTAAATCTGCTGCGCCTAAGCCATTAGTGGTGAGTCTCCATTCCTGGAGTGGCAATTATGAACAGAAAGATGAACTGGCAGCTCTCTCCAAAACAAAAGACCTGAACTATATCCATCCCGATTTCAGAGGGGTAAACTGGACAAAAGACGCCTGCTGCAGCGATCTGGCTTTGGCTGATATTGATGATGCGATCGATTTTGCGATTAAAAATTCCAGCGTCGATCTGTCAAGAATATATGTTATTGGTTCTAGCGGTGGTGGTTATGCTACGTTGGCAACCTTTATGAAATCAAAACATTTAATCAGACGCTTTTCTGCCTGGGTTCCGATTTCTGATTTGCCTGCCTGGTATGCAGAAAGTAAGATAATGGGTACGAAATATGCAGAAAACATATTGGATTGCACAAGTTCTAAGGACAGCCTGAATATGGAAATTGCAATTAAGAAATCTCCCATTTATTGGAAAACCCCGGTCGAAAAATTGAACACAACAGAATTTCAAATCTATGCCGGTGTTTATGATGGAATTCAGGGCAGTGTACCCATTACTCATTCCATCAACTTTTATAATAAAATATTAAAAGATAAACTGGTAATTGATAGTTCCATTTATGTAAGTGATTCTGAAAAGCTATACTTACTGGAATATAGAAAGGCACTTGGCGAATTCGGAAGTATAGCAGGAAGAAAGGTATTTCTGAAAAAACAATCCGGCAATTTGGGCCTGACCATTTTTGAAGGAAATCATGAAATGCTGACAGAGTACGCTTTCAATGAACTGATCAGGGAATAAATAAAAATCAGTCCATACCAGCCAATTCAAGATCCAAACATGAATTTTGTTTTTACATTTACTACACAAATAAGTATCAATAATCCAATAGTTTAGGAGTTTGAAAGTTTAATCCATAAAACACATGAAGAAAATATCCATTCTATTTACATCTTTACTGATCAACCTGGCTTGCATGAATGCCAGTGCACAACTTAAAATGCCACAATCAAGCAGTTCACAAACTCTTATTCAAGAATTTGGCCTTGGAAAAGTAACTGTCAAATATTCACGACCAAATATCAAAGGCAGAAGTTTAGAAAAAGATCTGATACCTTTTGGAGAAGTATGGCGTACGGGTGCTAATGATGCAACTGTCATCACCTTTACAGATGCAGTTACCCTAGAAGGAAATCCAGTAGCAGCGGGTGAATATGCCCTTTTTACTATTCCAGGCAAAGATGAATGGATTATTATTTTAAATAAAGAAACTAAGCAATGGGGATCCTACCAATATAAGCAGGCAGAAGATGTTTTACGTTTTAAAGTAAAGCCAATTAAACTGACTGAGCGCCTGGAAACTTTCAGCATCAATTTCAGCGATGTGATGCCTTCAAGTGCAAATCTTTATCTTTCTTGGGAAAATACGCAGATAACAATAAAAATGACAACCGAGGTCGACTCTAAAGTAATGGCCAATATTGATGCAGCTATGAAGTCTGAAAAACCACCGTTCTACCCGGCAGCCATTTATTATTTTGAAAATGGGAAAGACCTAAAAAAAGCATTAGAATGGATCAATATTGCCGAAGCCGGTGATCAGAAAGCTCCTTGGTATAAATACCAGAAAGCTCGTATTCAGTTAAAAATAGGTGATAAAATTGAAGCGGCAAAAACTGCCAGAGCTGGAATTGAAGCAGCTAAAGCTGTTAATAATGCGGAATATATCCGTCTGAATGAAAAGATTCTTACTCAGGCAAGTCAATAAATTGATGTTAAATGATATAAATACGCTAAACCTATTGCAGACCCAAAACACTCAGGCCCTGCTCAAAGATAACATCAACCGGAATTCCTTTTTTACTCAATCGGTCAAGGTCTGATTTAAGCTCAGGATGAATTAAAGCCATTTCTTTTTGAACTTTTTCAACCGCAGCCTTATCTCCATTTCCTTGAAGAACCAGAATCTTATTGGTTAATTCATTCATAGAAGACTCAAACTTTTCGAAATTTACCTTATAGGTTCCCTCGGGAGTACGTTCAAAAGCGCCCTTACTATTAAAGAAATTAAAGCATAGCATATTTGCCTTTCCATGTGCTTCGCCAGCACCAAAGCGTACAGAACGCAAGATCCCGGCCATAAAAGTGGTATAATAATCTTTGATATCTCCTTCCATTTCGCCTTTCTTAAGTAAACTACTGACCATATATAAACCAAGAATATCAGCCTTTCCTTCTTCCAGCCAGGAATATTGTTCCTGCAAGGCCTCTCTTACGTAACCCTTACCTGTTATAGTTGATTTAATTCCCAAACCATGGGCTACCTCATGGAACATTACATTGGCAAAAAATGCATCAAATTTAAGGTACTCTTGTTGGCTTTTATCTATCAGCTCAGCCGAAATAGGTACCATGATTTTATCAAACTTAGCACGCATTGCATTTTTTAACTGCGAACGACGGGTACCTTTCAATTGTTGGATCCGCTCATCATTTGGCAAATTCACTGCGATAGTCTTTCCACCAGAATTTCCATCTCCCGCATAATAAACAACATCAAATGCAGCAAGCTGAGAAGAAGTTCCAGGTGTTTCCTTTTTATAGGCGGCTTCAACCGGAAGTCCATTCTGAAGCTCAGGAAGCATACTTACATATTTTTCCAATCGCTTTGTCCATTCTTTATCCTTAACCAGTACATAACTTTCAAAAGCAGCACGAGCATTTAATAGACCGTCTTCATAATTCTCAATCGGACCAATAATGATATCTAGACCATTATTTTTCATATCCATCCAGGCTAAATCACTAGGCATGTAATTATCTGTAAGTAAGGCCTCAGCCCTGAAATTGAGGTATCGTCTTAACTGTACGGAAGCAGAAAGCGCTGCTGCTTCTTTGAGCAAATTAGCTGCCCTAAATAAATCATCTTTAAAATAAATACTGTACGGAACCGAAAATAATTTTCCTGATTCTGTTCTTCGAATCATAGAATATAAGCCCTTCTTGTCTGCCACATTTGAACTTTCAAGCTCTTCTTTTGTCATATTAGCAGGATAAAAACCTGAACCTGCAGGCTTTGGCCCAACTCCTTTAACAAAAGGCTTATTATCATTCAAGCGATCCCATGGACCATAATTTAATAGTATAAATTCTTTTGTTTTCTGATCCTGAACGGTAGCCAGCAAACTATCTCGCTGCGGATAACTCTGCTTCCAAAAAAGTTCATCCATGATCTCGGCTGCTTTAATGAGAAGAGGTAAGACCTTTCGCTCATCTTCTGTCAGTTTTTGAATATCTGTAGTAAGCCTAACTTTGGCATAAATTGGAAGGCGTTCTGCTACATAGGTCTGTAAGCTGTCTTTCACAGTTGCACTTTTATTTTCTGAATTAGGTGAACAGGATGTTAAGCCTACAAAGGAAATTAAAACTAACAGGTAATTGATTTTCATCTTGGAATATTTATATGGAAGAATAAATATAGCCAAAATTATAGTTCAATATATCAAGCCATTTGACAAATAGGTTATTCAGTGTAGCATTGCATTGTCAAACCAATATTAAAATATAATTATCTTAAATTAACTTACAATCAAAGAAAAATAGATGGCTGAAACTCTTTAACTTTGCAGAAATAACGTATGTTATACTAGAGTCTAAACGTTAGTATAATACCTTTTTATAGATTAATAGAATGCTATTTTTAAAAAATATATTCCTGACTTGTTTCCTACTTCTATTCTTTACAATAAATAGCAAATCCCAAGACAATTATACCATAAATGGAATCGTAAAAGATTCACTTTCTGGAGAGACATTAATTGGTGTTAGCCTTAAATTTAACGGAAAAGCACAAGTAGGAACTAGTACAAATGCCTATGGATTCTTTTCGTATAAACTCAGCTCCGGAGATTATGATCTGAGCGTAAGCTATGTTGGCTACAGAACAATCAGCAGAAGGATCAGCATCAATGCAGATACTAAGCTAGACTTGAATATGGTTCCAGACAATATTCTTGATGAAATTGTAATCAGCTCCGAAAAAAGGAATGACAATGTGGTAAATGCCCAAATGGGTATAGCCAAAATTAATCTGAGTGAAATCAGAAATGTGCCCGTACTTTTTGGAGAGCGCGATATTCTTAAAACTTTACAATTGCTCCCGGGAATAAAATCTGCCGGCGAAGGAAACAGCGGCTTTTATGTACGGGGAGGATCTACAGATCAAAATCTGATACTTTTGGATGAAGCTCCCGTTTACAATGCCTCGCACTTACTTGGATTCTTCTCTACCTTTAACTCAGACGCCATAAAAGATGTCAGTGTTTTTAAGGGAGGAATGCCGGCTCAGTATGGAGGCAGATTATCTTCTGTTTTGGATATCAGAATGAACGATGGTAATAAGAAAGAGTATACTGCCGAAGGCGGAATTGGATTAATCTCGTCAAGGCTTAAACTTGAAGGACCGATTGTTAAGGATAAAGGCTCATTCATGATCAGTGGGCGCCGCACCTATGCTGATGCATTTCTAGCATTTTCAGGTGATAGTTCCATCAAGAATAACACCCTATTTTTCTACGACCTCAATGCCAAAGCAAATTACCAGATCGATGAAAAAAATACCATTTACCTTTCTGGATATTTTGGTCGCGATGAGCTCGGCCTAAGCGAAACATTTGGATTTGGTTGGGGAAATACCACAGCAACCTTACGCTGGAACCATTTATACAGTAATCGATTATTCTCTAATACTTCCCTTATTTACAGTAATTATAATTATGTGATTCAGAACTTTTTGCAAGAAAATAATTTTAAAGTAAATTCATCAATCAGGGATATGAACCTTAAACAGGATTTTCAGCTAGCCTTAAATAACAGCCATAATATCCGCTTCGGACTTGATCTGATCCACCACACCATTGCTCCCGGTAAAATTACTGCAAGTGCAAGTTCAAGTGTAAATGAGGTAGCAGTTCAAAAGCGCAAAGGCAGTGAAATAGCAGCCTATATTTCTGATGAATGGGAATTGAATGATAAGATTAATTTGGTTTATGGCCTCAGAGCCAGTTCATTCTTTCTATTTGGTCCTGGTAACTTTTACAGGTATGACGCGGATGGAAAAACTAATTCAACCAGGGCATATGCTAGCGGTGAATTGGTTAAAAATTATTTAAACCTGGAACCAAGAATCTCAGCAAGCTATCAATTGAATGGCTTATCTTCTCTGAAAAGTTCCTATACCCGAAACACACAAAACCTTCATCTAATGTCTAATTCTACGGCAGGTTCTCCAACAGACCTGTACATTATGAGCAGTAATAATGTGAGTCCGGAAATAGCTGATCAAATTGCACTCGGATATTTTAGAAATTTAAATGAAGATAAGTATGAATTTTCTGCAGAGATGTATTACAAAAAAATGCAGGGACAAATTGAATATCGCAGTGGAACAGATCTACGTGGAAATAGAAATGTAGAAGCTGATTTACTTTTTGGCGATGGAAGAGCATATGGAATAGAATTATTTCTAAAAAAACGATTTGGTAAAATCAATGGATGGATCGGATATACACTTTCAAAAACTGAGCGCAAATTTAATGATATTAACAGCGGCCAATGGTTTCTTGCAAAACAGGATCGAACACATGATGTTTCATTAGTAGGAATCTATAGAGCAAGTGAAAGATGGACATTTTCATCAACATTTGTATATAATACCGGAAATGCTGTGACCTTCCCCGGAGGTAAATACCAGTTAAATAATACAACTGTTTTTTATTATCCTGAACGGAATTCAGACAGAATGCCAGATTACCATCGTCTTGATTTTTCGGCTACGCTAGAAGGAAAACCCAATAAGAAATTGCAATCGAGCTGGTCTTTTGGGATCTATAATTTATACAACCGAAAAAATGCTTATTCAATCGATTTTAGAGACGATCCAGACGATAAAAGTAAAACACAGGCTGTAAGAACAACCTTATTCGGAATAATTCCTTCTGTTACCTGGAACTTTAAGTTTTAAAATGAAACAATGATGAACTTTCTTATGACCATTATACCTTTTTTTCAGGCATCAAAACTTAATTATAAGCTGGTAATTCTTGTCAGTTTATTCTTGTTTTCATCTTGCGAAAAAGTAATCAATCTTGAACTGAAAAAGGCAGAGTCAGTTATAGTGATAGAAGGCAGTATCAGCGACCAGCTTGAGAATCAATTTGTTAAAATTTCAAAAACCACCCCTTTTACAGAGTCAAATACATTCAATGGTTTTAAAGGGGCAAATGTGAACATTATCACTCCTGGTGGCATGCCACTTAATTTTATAGAAGTATCCCCAGGTTTGTATAGAAGTCAAAGGTTTAAAGGAACACCCGGACAAACTTATAAGCTTGAAGTTCTGGCAGATGGAAAGTTGTATACTGCCAGCTCCACCATGCCTTTACCTGTAATCCCCGATTCGGTAGGGTTCAAAAAACTTAGCTTTTTTGGAAATGCAAATATATATCCCAATGTTTATTATAAAGATCCCTCAGGTGTACAGAATCAGTACCGATACCTGGTAAAGATCAATAATAAATATCAAGCAGATATTGTTTCTGAAGACCGGTTTAATGATGGAAATGCTGTTTCTGATTTAATCAATTATGATGGCGATGATTTGAAGTCAGGCGATATCATCACTATTGAAATGCAATCTATAGACCGAAATGTATTCAAATATTACTTTGCAATCAGCCAGATTGGAGGAAACGGCGGGCCGCCGGTAGCTCCAGCAAATCCTAATTCTAATATCAGTAACGGAGCCCTAGGAATATTCAGTGCCCACACCAAATCAACCATTTCCACTGTTTTGAAATAGTAAATTTTCATTCTTTAAGCAATACTAATCCAGCATTATTTGTTTTGTAAAAAGGATGTTGTATTCAAGATGGATATACATGCTCAACTATTTTTTATATTCTTTTAACATTCCGAAAGCATTCTTGTATTTTGGCTAAAGAAAAAACAACATCCATGCGCATAAAAATACATTTGATGTTCCTTGCTGGAATAAGTATGATCATAGCATCGTGTTCATCAAACCCTTACGGCCCAACGAACAAAGCATATAAAAAACATACAAAAGAATTAAGTAGAACTATTCGCACTAATCCTGTAAATCTAACAGGTCAAGATTTTGTAGGTACCACAAATTTTGGACTTCGAAAACCCAATTACGTAATTATTCATCATACAGCCCAAAACTCAACCGAGCAAACCCTAAAAACATTCACATTACCTAAAACTCAAGTTAGTGCCCATTATGTGATTGGCAAGGATGGGGCAATTTATCAGATGCTGAATGATTATTTAAGGGCATGGCATGGTGGGGCAGCAAAATGGGGCAACCTTACTGATATTAACTCCGCATCAATTGGAATAGAGCTTGATAATAATGGATTCGAGTCTTTTTCCCAAGCACAAATCAACAGCCTATTAAAAGTATTAGCAATTCTTAAGAAAACACATGCAATTCCTGCAGCTAATTTTATCGGCCATTCGGATATTGCACCTGGCCGAAAAGTGGATCCAAACATCACTTTTCCGTGGAAAACTCTTGCTGAAAACGGTTATGGTTTATGGCAGGATGAAACATTAAGTGATTCTATACCAGAATCATTTAACCAAATAGAAGCTCTACGCATTATTGGGTATGATATCAAAAATCCCCAAAATGCTATGAAATCGTTCCAGCTTCATTTTTCACAAAAAGAAATAACAGGAATTTTGACTGAAGGAGAAATAAAAATTCTATTCAATCTGTACAAGAAATATCTATGATGTTTACGATTTGCTAATTTCCTTTGCCCAGGCGTCTTTCAAAGTTACGGTACGATTAAAAATCAAATGATCAGGACTTGAATCAATATCAAGACAAAAATAACCTTTACGTATAAACTGATATCCAAAACCAGGTTTAGCATTAGCCAGATCAGGCTCTATAAATGCGTTTTTAATCACAGATAAACTATCCGGATTTATATATTCTTTAAAATCTCCCTCTTCGTTTGATGGATCTTCTACACGGAATAAACGATCATATAAACGTATTTCGGCAGTTTTTGCTCCGGCAACACTAACCCAATGGATTGTTCCCTTCACGTGGATTCCACTGGTATCACTCCCACTCTTTGACTCTGGAATATAAGTACAATGAATTTCTGAAACACGACCGGTTTCATCCTTCACAAAAGAATCACATTGAATGATATAGGCATTTTTTAAGCGGACCATGAGGCCAGGACCCAATCGGAAGTATTTCTTGGTTGGTTCTTCCATGAAGTCATCCCGTTCAATCCATAATTCAGAACTAAAAGGAATAGGACGCGATCCGTCGCCACCCTCAACTTCCGGATTATTTTCAGCATCCATCATTTCAATCTGATCTTTAGGATAATTACTAATGATCAATTTTACTGGATCCATCACTACCATTCTTCTCCATGCCAACTTGTTAAGATCTTCACGAATACAGAATTCAAGTAAACCAAGGTCAATTAGATTCTCTCTTCTTGCAACACCAATGCGCTCGCTAAAATTACGAATAGAAAGGGGCGTATATCCGCGACGGCGTAACCCACTAATTGTTGGCATGCGCGGATCATCCCAACCTGTTACATAATTTTCATTAACCAACTGAAGCAGCTTGCGCTTACTCATAACCGTATAATTTATATTTAACCTGGCAAATTCATATTGCTTAGAAGGAAAAATATTTAATTTTTGAATAAATAATTCATATAGGGGCCGATGAGGAATAAATTCAAGAGTACAAATAGAATGGGTAATTTGCTCAATTGCATCAGATTGTCCATGGGCAAAATCATACATCGGATAAATACACCATTTATCGCCGGTTCGGTGATGATGGGCATGCTTAATACGATACATCAAAGGATCGCGCAGATGCATATTCGGAGATGCCAGATCAATCTTTGCGCGCAAAACCTTAGCTCCATCAGGATACTTTCCAGCCTTCATGTCTTCAAAAAGCTGCACATTCTCTTCAATACTTCTGCTTCTGTTTGGAGTAGGTTTACCTGCCTCTGTTGGAGTTCCTTTTGCTGCAGCAATTTCTTCAGCTGTACTATCATCCACATAAGCTAGATCCAATCTGATCAGATTTAATGCAAAATCATACAGTTGATCAAAATAATCAGAAGAATATAATTCCTTGTCCCATTCAAAACCAAGCCATTTAATATCTTCGCGGATACTATCAACATATTCTACATCTTCAGTAGTAGGATTGGTATCATCAAATCTAAGATTAGTTTTACCCTTATATTTTTTAGCAAGACCAAAATTTAAACAAATAGATTTAGCATGCCCAATGTGTAAATAACCGTTTGGCTCAGGTGGGAATCTGGTTAGAATACGACCGTCATTTTTACCATTTCGGATATCCTCTTCAATGATTTCTTCTAAAAAATTTAATGATTTTTCTTCGCTCATACTCCGTATTAAGAGGGTACAAAAATAGCAAAATTTACTGTTTACCTTATAGTAATTTGGCAGATGTGCTTTTTAATACTTGCCCGAGTTTTAATTGCAGAATTCAATGCAATTTCTTCTTACTTTTACTTATATCAATTATGACAGGAAACTTAAATAGACCCATTCGTGTACTTGTTGCTAAAGTTGGCCTTGATGGGCACGATAGAGGCGCAAAAATCATCGCAACCTCTCTTAGGGATGCGGGTATGGAGGTTATTTACACCGGTCTTAGACAAACTCCTGAAATGGTAGTTAATGCGGCACTTCAGGAAGATGTTGACGCAATAGGAATTTCAATTTTATCAGGTGCACACCTGACGGTTTTTCCTAAAATAATGCATTTGATGAAAGAAAAAGGCCTGAATGACGTGCTGGTAACTGGAGGTGGAATTATACCTGATGATGATATGAAGATTCTTAACGAGATGGGCGTAGGCAAACTATTTCAGCCAGGAACAAATACCCATGAGATCGTTTCTTACATCACTGACTGGGTCAAAGAAAACCGTATATTCTGATTATTCCATCAAGGAAAAAACGCATATCTAAATCAATATAAAGAAATGGACTTTACTAATCTTCTCGTTGAAATACGTGACAGGATTTTATACATCACCATTAATCGTGAAAGTAAACTAAATGCATTAAATAAGGTCACATTAGTTGAACTTCATCATGCTATTACTCATTCATTTCATAATGAAGCTGTTGGTGGATTGATCATAACAGGAGCTGGGCAGAAAGCTTTTGTTGCTGGAGCAGATATATCAGAATTTGCAGATTTGAATACCGATGAGGGCAGAGCACTTGCCCGCGAAGGGCAAAGGAAAGTTTTTGATGTAATTCAAAACAGTGAAAAACCAATAATTGCAGCAATCAACGGATTTGCACTTGGCGGAGGGCTTGAACTAGCCATGGCCTGTCATATCAGAGTTGCCGCTACAACTGCAAAAATGGGATTACCCGAAGTTAGCCTGGGCATAATCCCAGGATACGGAGGTACCCAGCGCCTAAGTCAGTTAATAGGTAGAGGAAGAGCCCTTGAAATGATCCTAACTGCAGAAATGGTTAGCGCAACTGAAGCATATAGAACTGGACTGGTTAACCACGTTACAGAACCTGAACTGATTATATCCAAGTCTGAGGAACTATTAAAAAAGATCATGAGCCGTTCACCTTCTGCAGTGGCTTGTGCTATCAGAGCTGTAAATGCCAATTATATAGAAGGCGAGAATGGATTTGAAACAGAGATATCCGAATTCTCTAATTGCTTTGGTTCATTAGACTTTAACGAAGGAGTAGCAGCATTTTTGGAAAAAAGAAAAGCTGAGTTTACGGGGAAATAATGTGTCCAGAATTGACAAGCCAAAACCGTATAATCTATCAAAATCTGTAAAAAAATTTTCCATTCGCGATAATATTTATACCTTACCATCCCCGATTTTCTAAAAAAGAAAGGCTCAAAATATAAATTCACACCATGAATAAAATATTAATAGTTGACGATGAGGTGAATATCGGTATACTTCTTTCCAAATTTTTAACCAGAAACGGTTTTGAAATAAGCACAAGTACCAACGGTAATAATGCTCTTGAAATAATGACAAAAGAGCCATTTAACCTTGTGCTTTGTGATTATAGATTGGAAGATACCGATGGTAGAGAAATGCTACGCAAAATCAAAGCTACTTATCCTGATACGGGAGTAATTATTATTACAGGGTATTTAGATATAAAACTAGCGGTTGAATTAATTAAAATGGGGGCCTATGATTATATCACAAAACCCCTATATCCTGACGAAATCTTAAATACGATCAACAAAGCAATTGAAGCTCAAAAAGCCATAAATCAACATATAAATCTAAGTAGCGGAACAAGTAGCAAACGCGAATCTAAAGAAGAATTCATTCCTGAAGAATTTATTGTAGGGATAGAAGCCGCCTCAAAGGAACTATTAAAACAGATCAAACTGGTAGCACCAACAAATTTCAGTGTGATCCTAAACGGTGCAAGCGGGACAGGAAAAGAATCTGTTGCGAAAAGTATTCATTTCAATAGTCCAAGAAAAGACAAGCCTTTTATTGCCATGGATTGCGGATCTTTAACAAAAGAACTGGCTGGTAGTGAATTTTTTGGTCATGAAAAAGGTTCATTTACGGGTGCATTATACACTAAGATCGGGCATTTTGAAATGGCAAATGGTGGAACCTTGTTTTTAGACGAGATTGGTAATTTGTCATATGAGCTTCAAGCGGCCTTATTAAGAACTGTACAGGAACGAAAAGTTAAACGTATCGGAAGTACAAAAGAAATTGACCTAGACATTCGAATACTTGTTGCAACAAATGAAAATCTCGGCGAAGCCATCCAAAAAGGACGATTTAGAGAAGATCTTTTCCACCGATTCAATGAATTCAATATTACAGTGCCTCCTTTAAGTGAAAGAGGGGTAGATATTATGATCTTTGCTGAACATTTTCTGAAAGAAGCTAATTCAGAACTCAATAGAAGTGTAACTGATATCTCTAATGAGGTAATCGAATGTCTAATGACCTATAACTGGCCGGGAAATATACGTGAACTTAAAAATGTGATTAGAAGAGCTACCCTGTTAAGTGAAGGAAACCAGATACAGTTAAAAGCACTGCCACTTGAAATTTCCACATTGGCCAAAGCAAACACCATTGAAAAAGCATTTGGAGCAAACATTGTTGTAAATATTAATAAACATAATATCAAAAATGCTTCAATAGAAGCAGAATATAAAACGATTATCAATGTTTTGAAAGAAGTTAACTTCAATAAGACAAAGGCCGCAAAGATTTTGAAAATCGATAGAAAGACACTATATAACAAAATGAAATTGACCAACCCAGAAAAATAGATTGCAAAAAAACATTATTTTTAAAATAAAAAAATCAACATTTAATTCATGAATGATAGCACAAAAGTTTTAGCTGCTATGCTTGCCGGATTAGCAGCAGGAGTTGCAATAGGTATTTTATTTGCGCCTGATAAAGGTTCAGAAACACGTGATAAGTTAACGGATGCTTTAAAGAATTTGGCAGACAGTATTAAGGATAGGGTGGCAGATGAAATCGATAACTTAAGCGAAGTTAAAGATACAGTTGTTGAAGAAGTTAAATCGAAGATGAAATCAGCAGAAGTGGAATTTACTGAAACCCGAGGAGCCTTCAGCGCTGCTGCTGTACTTACAGAAGAAACAATTAAAGACAGCACAAAAACGTAAATTTAAATTCTTATGGAAGAAGAATTTGAACAACAAAAAATTATTGATAAAGTAACGGAGTATATAAAAGTTCGAACAGAATTAACTGTACTCAAAACTGTAGATAAGGGATCGCAATTATTTGCCAATTTGCTAGCAAATGGCTTGGTTTTAATTCTTACTACTCTCGCATTTTTGTTTGGAAGTTTAGCTCTTGGTTTTTATCTGTCCGAGGTTTTGAACAATTCATATGGAGGTTTTCTGATCGTTGCAGGAATTTATCTGTTACTCGCTTTCATTCTTAATTCCTTAAAAGACAAATACCTCGAAAAAAAGATCATTAATATCTTAATTGAAAAAATTTTTAGGGATAGAAAATGGGAATAAAGATCCAGAATATTGACGATTTACGGGAAGAAGTTGTTCGTTTAGAAGTAGTAAGAACAGAAATAGAGACTGAACTTAAAGTTGAAGCTCAAAAAATAACTTCTAAAATTCGGATACCACTCATACTTTTACGCAAACTGAACAACTTTTTTGCTGGAAGCAAAGATAAATCAAGAACTAAAGATGGTGAAGATTGGGTTACTAGCATTTTCAGTATAGGTTTGCCTCTTCTGTTAAATAGATTTCTATTTCCAAAATCCGGTTTTATCGTAAAATCCATTATTGAACTTATTTCACAAACTACTGCCAAAACAGTAAATACTGATTTAATAGTTGAGATAATTGAAAAAGTATCTCAATGGATAAAATCAACTGGAAGCAGGAATAAAAAAGAAGAAGAAATGGTTGATTATGGAATCCCGCCAGATAGCGAGTCTTATTAAAAAAAACCTGTTTTATGCATAATTATTCTTGAAATCTTCATAAACAAGCCTAATACCCTGTTCTAGTTCAACCTGATAATGCCAACCCTTACTATTTAATTTTGAAACATCCATAAGCTTACGTGGAGTTCCATCTGGTTGCGAAGTATCAAATACTAATTCACCCTCAAAGCCAACTACTTTTTGAATTAATAAAGCCAATTCTTTAATAGTAATGTCATGCCCGGTTCCAATATTAATAAACCCGGATTCATCAAAATTGTGCATCAAAAAGAAACAGGCATTTGCAAGATCATCCGAAAACAAAAATTCTCGCCTCGGGCTACCAGTACCCAAAATGATAACTTCTGAACTAGAATTAACCATTGCCTCATGAAATTTTCTGATCAGAGCAGGTAAAACATGCGAATTTTTAGGATGATAATTATCATTATAGCCATATAGGTTGGTAGGCATCACAGATATAAAATTACATCCATACTGCTGGCGATATGCCTCACACATTTTGATTCCAGCAATTTTTGCTATAGCATAAGGCTCATTCGTAGGCTCGAGCAAGCCAGTTAATAAATATTCTTCTTTAAGCGGTTGAGGGGCAAGCTTTGGATATATGCAACTTGAACCCAAGAACATCAGTTTCTTCACACCATTCACATAAGATTGGTGGATAACATTCATCTGAATGGCTAGGTTTTCATAAAGAAAATCTGCTTTATACCTATTATTGGCAATTATGCCACCCACTTTTGCTGCAGCTAAAAATACATACTCAGGTTTCTCAACAGCGAAAAATTCGGTTACGGCTTGTTGATTTCTCAGATCAAGTTCTGATGAAGTTCTAAAAACCAGGTTGGAATAGCCCTCTTTTTGAAGTTTTCTGAAAATAGCAGATCCTACCATCCCGCGATGCCCTGCAATAAATATTTTAGATCCTTTTTCCAATTTTATAGAGTATGGAAGCAAAGATAAAACTATTTTTACAGGCTTTAACATAAGAAATGGGTAAGGATAAACTAAGACGCTTTGCTGAGATTACAGCTTTTGAAAATGTGATTGAACTTGAAGACGGAAAAATATTAAAAGGTAAATGGGCTGAGCAACATTTTAAGAACAAATACCCACTAATTCTTGAATTAGGGTGCGGTAAAGGAGAATATACTGTAAATCTTGCCCGGCTGTTTCCTGAAATAAACTTCATCGGGATTGACTATAAAGGAAATCGAATTTGGAGAGGTGCAAAAACAGCCTTAGAAGAAAATATTCCAAATGTTGCCTTTCTGAGGATTCAGATCGAAAATCTTACCGATTATTTTCTGGAAAATGAAATTTCCGAAATATGGATCACGTTTCCTGACCCTCAACCTCAGATCAGCCGTGAAAAAAAACGCCTTACTTCGCCCAGGTTCCTGAATATGTATAAACTGGTTCTAATAGAAAAAGGACCTGTTCATTTGAAAACCGATAGTGATCTCCTATATATTTATACCGGTCAAAAAATTGAAGAATTGAGGTTAAGAACACATGTTAAGACAGACAATCTGTACCATTCTCCATTAGTAGATGAGGTGCTTTCCATAAAAACATATTATGAGAAGAAGTATCTTGCCAATGATAAAAACATCAATTACCTAAAATTCAGTTTCGAATAAATGGAACAGTTTAGTTTTTATGACCAGGTTTATCAGGTAGTCAGACTGATACCCACCGGAAGAGTTACTTCGTATGGTGCAATAGCATCTTACCTTGGAACCAGAGGTTCAGCAAGAATGGTTGGTTATGCCATGAATGCCGCACATACTGCCTATCCACCGGTTCCTGCACAAAGAGTGGTCAACAGAAATGGTTTACTTACCGGTAAATTTCATTTTGGAACAGAAAACTTGATGCAGCAATTATTAGAAAATGAAGGAATAAACGTTGAAAACGACAAAATCAAAGATTTTAAAGAACTATTCTGGGATCCTTCAATTGAGCTCGAAATTAACAAAAAACAGAATTTAAAGTAAAATAAAAACAGAACGATGATATGGGAAAAATGATCGAAGAATTTAACGCTTATCGCACTAAAATGAATGACCGCATCATGGAAACTGCGGACACCAATATCAAACGCTTTATTGCACTTGATACAACAACGTATGCCGATGGGGCACTGGATGTAAAAACAAAGGAAATGCTCGGACTTGTTGCATCAATGGTTTTACGCTGCGATGATTGTATCAAATATCATCTTGGGAAATGCCATGAAGAAGGAGTCAGTACTGATGAGATGAATGAAATTTTTATGATTGCAAATTTAGTTGGTGGATCAATCGTTATTCCACACTACCGCCGAGCACTTGAATATTGGGAAGAGTTGAATTATAATTCAATTTGAACTATGACTGAAATTAGTTAGCTTTCTGATGTCAAAATGAATAAAAAGAATTGGATCTAAATAAAAATATGATCAGGTGTGCCTGGTGTGGTAGAGATCCTTTATATGTGCGTTATCATGATGAGGAATGGGGCAAACCAGTTTATAATGATCAAACTTTGTTTGAATTTCTTATTCTAGAAAGTGCACAAGCTGGATTAAGTTGGATTACCATTTTAAGAAAACGCGAAAATTACCGAAAAGCATTTGCAAATTTTGATGCCCAAAAAGTAGCAGAATTTACAGAACAAGATGTTGAACGATTATTGATGGATCAAGGTATAATTAGAAACAGGTTAAAGATAAATTCTACCCTCAACAATGCCAGATTATTTATGGAAATTCAGCAAAAATTTGGATCATTTTCAAATTATATCTGGGGATTTTTACCCGATAAAAAACCAATAATAAATACCTGGAAAGATCATAAAAATGCTCCGGCAAGAACTGAGCTTTCAGACCGTATAAGTTTAGACATGAAAAAAAGAGGGTTTAAATTTTTTGGCACAACCATCTGCTATGCTTATATGCAAGCTACAGGAATGATAAATGACCATATCGAAGGCTGCATAGCCAGATAAAAATTAGAGGTGTTTTACCTCAAAAAGATTACTATTCAAATGAAAAAACTATTTCTTTTAGATGCATTTGCACTAATATACCGGGCTCATTTTGCCCTTAGCAAAAATCCCAGATTCACTTCTGGTGGCTTGAACACATCGGCCATCATGGGATTCACAAACACCCTTCTGGAAGTTTTGAAAAAGGAAAATCCAAGTCATATGGCCGTGGTATTTGACACTTCAGCTCCTACTGAGCGTCATACCGATTTTGCTGACTACAAAGCACATCGGGAGGCAATGCCAGAAGATCTGTCGGCAGCCATTCCTTACATCGTCCGATTAATAAAAGGTTTTAATATCCCTGTAATTTTTTGTGATGGATATGAAGCCGATGACCTAATTGGAACATTAGCCAAAAAGGCCGAAAAAGAGGGCTTTACTGTTTACTGTATGACTCCCGATAAGGATTTTGGTCAGCTAGTTTCAGAAAATATTTTCATTTATAAGCCCGCAAGAATGGGTAATGGGATGGAGATTCTGGGCGTAAAAGAGATCCTTGAAAAATGGGAAATCGATCATGTTGATCAAGTAATCGATATTCTTGGGCTATGGGGAGACGCAGTCGATAATATCCCAGGAATACCTGGAATTGGCGAAAAAACAGCAAAACTGCTAATCAAACAATATGGTTCAATAGAAAATATCATTAAAAATAGTCATGAACTTAAAGGTAAATTAAAAGAGAACGTTGAAAATTTTGCAGAACAGGGTCTGATTTCTAAAAAACTGGCAACAATTCTGCTCAATGCTCCAGTTGATCTAGATGTTGATGCATTACATGTTGACCAACCTAATCGTGAAGTATTAGAGGCTCTTTTTGCTGAACTGGAGTTTCGCACACTTGGTCGTCGAGTGTTTGGAGAAGATTTCAATGTTGCTGAAGTTAAAACTGGAACTACAAAAAATGGTCAAATGGATCTTTTTGGAGCTAACAATTTGCAGAGTGATACTACTGAAAATGACAGAAATGATTCAAACCATGCCGATACTCCAGTAGTTTTTAAAAACATTCACAATACTGCTCATCACTATGATCTGGTTGATACCTTTGAAAAAAGAGCATCCCTCATTAGTTTATTGGCCTCTCAAAAATCATTCTGTTTTGACACTGAAACAACCAGCCTGGATGCCAATGATTGTGAGCTGGTTGGTCTTTCATTCAGTATCAAACCTGGACAAGGATGGTATATTCCATTATCTACTGATCAAATTGATTGTCAAAATACCTTGAATGAATTCAAGTTTGTGCTTGAAAACCCTGAAATAACCAAGATCGGACAGAATCTGAAATATGACATTCTTGTTCTTAACTGGTATGGTATTCATGTTCAAGGTGAGCTTTTTGATACCATGCTTGCGCATTACCTGATTGATCCGGATTCCCGCCATAACATGGACCTGCTTGCCGAAAACTATCTTCAATATAGCCCGGTGAGTATCACTAGTCTGATTGGACAAAAAGGCAAAAATCAGGGAAGTATGCGGGATATTGATGTTGAACTGGTTAAGGAGTATGCAGCCGAAGATGCCGACATTACCCTTCAGTTAAAAAATACCTTCGAACCTATTCTTAAATCTGTAAATGCATGGAAATTAGCGGTTGAAATTGAAAATCCGCTGGTTTATGTCCTCGCTGACATTGAGCGAGAAGGTGTAAAAATAGATCAGAATGCACTCGTAGAGATTTCTAAAATTCTTGAAACAGATTTAAGACAGCTCGAAAAAACTATATATGAAAAAGCTGGCGTAAAATTCAATATTGCATCCCCAAAACAATTGGGAGAAGTACTTTTTGATAAACTTATGCTAGACCCTCAGGCAAAAAAAACAAAAACAGGGCAGTACCAAACTGGTGAAGAAGTACTTAGCAGGCTCGCAAATAAAAGTGATATTGTTGCCGATATTCTTGATTTCAGACAGCTCCAAAAGCTCAAATCAACTTATGTTGATGCATTGCCACAAATGATCAATAAGAAAACAGGTCGAATTCATACTTCCTACAATCAGGCTGTTGCAGCCACCGGAAGATTAAGCTCAAATAACCCCAACCTGCAAAATATTCCAGTGCGTACCGAACGGGGTAAGGAAGTGCGGAAAGCTTTTATCCCTAGGGATATAGATCATGTTCTACTTTCGGCCGATTATTCCCAGATTGAACTGAGGATAATTGCAGAGATCAGCAAGGATGAAAACATGATGGAAGCCTTTGTTCAGGGCCATGATATTCATACCGCTACGGCAGCAAAGGTTTATGGAATTAGCCTAGAAGAAGTAAGCTCTACCCAAAGAAGAAATGCAAAAGCTGTAAACTTTGGAATTATTTACGGGCAATCCGCATTTGGACTTTCGCAAAATCTGGGTATCCCAAGAAAAGAGGCAGGTGAAATAATTGAAAACTATTTCAATACCTATCCCGGAATTAAGAAATACATGAACGATACCATGAATTTTGCCAGAGAAAATGGATATGTAGAAACAATCATGGGCAGAAGACGATACCTAAGAGATATAAATTCAGCTAACCAGACGGTAAGAGGCTTTGCAGAGCGAAATGCAATAAATGCCCCAATACAGGGGTCTGCTGCAGATATGATCAAAATCGCAATGATCCGAATTCATCAAGATATAATTGACCAAAAGCTGAATTCTAAAATGACCATGCAGGTACATGACGAATTAGTATTCGATGTGCCGAAGGCAGAAATTGAGATCATGAAAAAGATCATTGAAAGCCGCATGAAAAATGCAATTGACATGAAAGTACCTATTCTGGTAGAAGTTGGCGAAGGCAGTAACTGGCTTGAAGCACATTAATTTTATGCTTGAATTTAAAGGGTTTTATTGATACGTATATTCTGAAAATAGTACTTTATTAATCGTCGTCCGAAACTGAATTCTGTCCACTTCCGGAATACGCACTTCTTCGAACAACCGGCATACCCGCTGCGTTAAAAAGCTCATCCAGCTTTAGCAGACTCCCATTGGTAAGATTACTTAACAAAATAACGGTCACATCTTTATCTAATTGTCTAAGATAAATGTGCCGAAATCCATGCCACCAGCCGGTATGATATACTACTTTTTGCTTGCCATCAACAAAGGTTCGCCATCCATAACCATAATTGAAATGGCCTCTCTGCATCTCATTTCGAGGAGTATAAATTGAATCCATAGTTGAAGTATCTAATAAACTACCCTTACGCATAGCCCTGTCAAACAGAAATAGATCATGTATTGTACTATAGATGCCTTTATCGCCTACCGGGCCATCCAGAAAATTCTGTGCCACAGAGCGACGCCACGTTCTGTCGTGACCAACCACATCTGCCGGGATCTTAGTATATTCTGCCTTAGAATAAACTGCCGTTTGCTTCATTCCAAGTGGCTTAAAAATATTTGCGGCCATAAATTGTGAGAATTTCTGCCCGCTAACCTTTTCAATAATAGCTCCCAAAACCATATAATTTGAGTTATTATAATGGAATTTTCTATCTGGTTTCATGTAAGGTGTAGGTTTGTGCTCTGCAATTAAGTTCATAACATCCTGATTGGTAATACCAGGACGCTCATCTTTCTTTTGAGCCTTCCAGAGATCGTCAACGAAATACACATAATTCATCATACCAGATCGGTGGGTCAGCAATTGTTTAACCGTAATGCCATCATAAGGAAAATCAGGAAAAAATTCTTTAACATCCTGATTCAATTTAAGTTTTCCATCTTCAACCAACATCATTACTGCCGTAGAAGTAAATATTTTAGTAACTGATGCCAGCTCAAACACTGAGTTTATTTTCAGACTATCGCGATGTAAATGATCTGCCCAGCCAATTGCCTTCTCATAAATAATTTTTCCCTTTTTTGCGACCAGTACATTTCCATTAAAACCAGATTTTCTGTGAAGATTCATCATAAAATCATCAATTCTTTTATCTGCCTTTTTAGGGTCATAGATTAAAGCTATGCTATCTACTTGCTCATCAGAAAGCGTTCTCTTCTTTCTTTTTTCAATAGGATTGGAATTGCAGCCCTGAATAAGGACAATAAAAGACGAAATAATCAGTAGGTGACGGAAATAATGGATCATCAAAAATGTTAGATATAAAATTTAATGCTGAAAATTATAAAATATTACAATCAGCAAAAGAAAAGAGTTATAAACACTTCACAATATATTAGAATAAAAGATGGTAAAATATGAATTTTTGGCAGTAACACTAGGTAAAAAAATCTAAATTTGTAGCAAAACAACTAATTTCATTCCGATGAATTACAGAGTAGAACACGATACGATGGGCGAGGTAAAGGTGCCTGCAGATAAATACTGGGGAGCACAAACCGAACGTTCAAGAAATAATTTCAAGATTGGACCAGAGGCATCTATGCCTACGGAAATAATTGAAGCTTTTGCCTTCCTTAAAAAAGCGGCGGCATTTACAAATGCAGATAGTGGAATTTTATCTGTTGAGAAACGCGATCTCATTGCCCAGGTTTGTGATGAAATTCTTGAAGGTAAACTAGCTTCTGAATTTCCTCTGGTAATCTGGCAAACAGGATCTGGTACGCAATCTAACATGAACGTAAATGAGGTGATCGCAAATCGATCTCATGTTCTGCAAGGCAATAAGCTGGGTGAAGGCACAACATTTGTTCACCCCAATGACGATGTAAATAAATCGCAGTCATCAAATGACACCTATCCAACAGCTATGCACATTGCGGCTTATAAAATGGTATCAGAAGTAACCATTCCGGGAGTTGAGAAACTTCGTGATGAGCTTCAATTGAAAGTTGAAAAATTTAAAGATGTTGTTAAGATTGGTCGTACTCACTTAATGGATGCAACCCCTTTAACATTAGGTCAAGAATTTTCGGGATATGTTTCACAACTTAACCACGGACTAAAAGCGCTCAGAAATACTCTAGACCATTTATCTGAACTGGCATTGGGAGGAACCGCGGTAGGTACCGGTATTAACACTCCAAAGGGATATGATGTAAAAGTTGCAGATTATATCGCAAAGTTTACGGGACTACCGTTTATAACAGCAGAAAATAAATTTGAAGCTCTTGCAGCGCACGATGCCATAGTAGAAACCCATGGAGCCTTGAAACAAATTGCAGTTTCGCTGATGAAGATCGCAAATGATATACGTCTTCTTGCTTCGGGCCCGCGTTCCGGAATTGGAGAGATCCACATTCCAGATAATGAACCAGGATCTTCAATAATGCCAGGAAAAGTTAACCCAACTCAAAATGAAGCAGTAACCATGGTTGCGGCACAGGTTATGGGTAATGATGTTACCATAAGCATAGCAGGATCAAACGGACATTATGAACTGAACGTTTTCAAACCAGTAATGGCAGCTAATTTTCTGCAATCTGCACGATTAATTGGTGATGCATGTGTTTCATTTACAAATAATTGCGCATCAGGTATAGAACCGAATTACGAAGGCATCAAAAAACATCTTGAAAACTCGTTGATGCTAGTTACTGCTTTGAATCCACACATTGGATACGAAAATGCAGCAAAAATTGCCAAAAAAGCATTGAAAGAAAATAAATCACTCAGAGAAGCTGCTCTTGAACTGGGTTTATTGAGCAATGAGCAATTTGACCAATGGGTACGTCCTGAAGATATGATCGGCGGACTAAAATAATTGATTTATCTCTCCGTATTTATACCCGGATAGGTTTAAAATATAAAAATGGCAAAACACCCCTATTTTTTCTTCTTAATCTTAAGCCTTCTTGCTTTTACATCCTGTAAATTCAACCCAAATCTTCAGGGAATCGGAACAGAAAGTTTTCAGGGTACATGGGAAGAAGATAGTGTGGATTTCCAGGATCAAAAACTGCAGTATTCCAAACATCGGTTTCGATTTTCATGCGACTCTGTTTATGTTACTATTCAAACATTTGCAAAAGTAAATATGTATCCTGACTCATGCTTTAACAATGGAACGTGGACAGAATATGCCAAAGGAACTTACCTGACAAAAAAAGATACCCTAATTGTTACCGCAACCTTTACAAAATCAAACTTTAAGCAAAAGATATCAGGATGCTATCGAATTGGTCAATATCTACCGGCATTTGTGATCAGAAAAAATACTGCCGATAGCCTATATTTGGAGAGTATACAACAGCATCTACAACTTAAGCTATCATTAAAAGAAGGAACGATTTGCGTTCAAAAACCCCTAAATTAACTTGATTATGAACATATTGTCTTTAAAAAAACTATTCCTTTTTGGAACGCTGCTCTATATCCCATGTCAAAGTATGGCCTGGGGAATGCTTGGTCACAGGGTAGTTGGACAGGTTGCAGAGAGCTATTTGAGTAAAAAAGCAAAAGGGGAAGTAAAAAATATTCTTGGCACAGAATCCATGGCTATGGCCAGCAACTGGGCCGACTTTATAAAATCAGAACCGGCATATAATTATTTAGGTAACTGGCATTATATCAACCTGCCTGCCGGATTAACCATGGACCAATTGGATTATGCATTAAAAAGAGATACAGTTACCGATGCCTATACCAAGATACTTTTTTTGAGTTCAGAACTAAAAAACAAATCTCTTGCTCAGGATAAAAAAGTCATGTACCTCAAAATACTGATCCATCTGGTCGGAGATATTCATCAGCCCATGCATACCGGCCACTTTGAAGATCTAGGAGGAAATAAAATACAACTAACCTGGTTTGGTCAAAACACAAACTTGCATCGGGTTTGGGATAGTGATCTGATTGAATCACAAGATTTGAGTTATACTGAATATACCAACTCCATAAATTTCATTGACAAATACAAGTTACAATCTCTTCAGCTAGAAGGCCCTGCACAATGGATCACTGATTCCTATAAGATAAGTGAAGGCTTGTATTCAAAGGTAAAATCTGGCGATAAACTCAGCTATAGATATATATACGATAACCTGGAAACTGCTAATCAGCAATTACTAAAAGGTGGAATACATCTTGCCGCATTATTAAACAGTATTTTCATAAATTAACGCTAAACGGCTAATATCCATGAAGATCTTGATGGTTTGTTTAGGTAATATATGTCGATCTCCGCTTGCTCATGGTGTTTTAGAACACCTAGTCAAAGAGAAAAATTTAAACTGGGAAATCGATTCGGCAGGAACAGGCAACTGGCATATCGGCGAAAAACCTGATGGGCGCTCAATTGCTGTGGCACAAAAATATGGAGTAGATATTACCAATCAATCATGCAGACAGTTTGATATCACTGACTTTGAAAAGTACGATCATATTCTGGTGATGGATCAAAACAATCTTTCGGACGTACTATCTATGGCTAGTAGTTATGCAGATTTTAGAAAGGTTCGCTTATTTTTAAAGAACGGTATTGTACCTGATCCCTATCATGATGATAGTCAGTTTGAACCGGTTTATATCATGATTGAAGAAAGATGCCTAGAGATAATAGAGGAATTCGGTTCTAATCGTTAAGCTTCCAGCGTTTTTGTACATTTGACCTATGGCAGTTATCAAACCATCTATTCCAAAAGGTACCCGTGATTTTTCCGCATCCGAAATGGTGAAGCGAAATCATATTTTTAATACCATAAGTACGGTATTTAAAAAATATGGCTATCAAGAGATTCAAACTCCTACAATGGAAAACCTCAACACCCTGACCGGAAAATATGGGGATGAAGGTGATAAACTTATTTTTAAGGTTTTAAATTCCGGAGATTATCTTTCAAATATCTCTGCCGATAAGCTTGTGAGTCGCAACTCACAACTCCTGATTTCTGAAATCAGTGAAAAAGCATTAAGATATGACCTTACCGTTCCATTTGCACGCTATGTAGTAATGCACAGGAACGAGATCTCATTTCCATTCAAACGATTCCAGATTCAGCCAGTTTGGCGTGCCGACCGTCCGCAAAAAGGAAGATACCGTGAATTTTATCAATGCGATGCAGATGTGGTTGGATCTGAAAGTTTAATTAATGAAGCAGAATTTGTACTGATATATCAGGAAGCATTAACTAAACTCGGACTGAAAGATTTTACAATCAAGATCAATAACCGCAAAATATTATCCGGCATAGCCGAGATCATAGGTAAACCTGAACTGATTATTGATATGACGGTCGCAATTGATAAGCTAGACAAAATCGGCTTTGATGGGGTGACCAAAGAACTGATTGAACGCGGTTTTACATCATCAGATATCAAAACACTTAACCCAATCATCAATCTGAGCGGATCAAATGAAGAAAAGCTGAATAACCTTCGTTCAGTACTTGCTTCATCTGAAATAGGTTTGAAAGGAATTTCTGAAATTGAGACTATATTTTGTTACCTCGATAAGTTCTCAATACTTAATAGTCAATACTCAATACTCAATTTAGAACTTGATATAACCCTTGCCCGCGGACTGAACTATTATACAGGTGCTATTTTTGAGGTTAAAACCAATGAAGTAGCTATGGGCAGCATTGGAGGAGGTGGTCGCTACGACGACCTTGCCGGAATGTTTGGCCTGAGCGATTTAACCGGTGTAGGCATATCATTTGGAGCCGACCGTATTTATGATGTACTGGAAGAGCTAAAACTATTTCCTCAGAGCACATCTGAAAGCACCAAGGTTCTGATCAGTAATTTCGATGAAAAGGCCGAAAAATACGCACTTCCATTACTGCAAACTTTAAGAGAAAAAGGAATAAGTGCAGAAATCTATCCATCATCAGCAAAGCTTAAAAAACAAATGACCTATGCTGATGATAAAAACATCCCATTCGTAATACTTATAGGAAGCGATGAGATGGAAACAGGACTTTTATCATTTAAAAATATGAAAAGCGGAGAGCAACAAAAATTGACTGCAGAAGAGATTGCCTCTGTATTATTAGCTTAAACCAATAAAGTTTCTAACCTCTGGAATATCCCAAAACTGTATTAATCAACTTATTTATATTTCCTTCCAAAGCCCTGAAAAACTCTTCAGGGATCTCGAGATGTGGAATATGTCTTGAATTTTCAAATTTAACCAGTCGCGAACCAGGTATTTTCAGTTATAATTTGCAGGTTTTATATCCATATAAGCCATTCGAACATCCTGTCCTTCGATACTCATCGAAATAAAATTTAGTGGATAAGGATAGTCTACATTTTCAAGTGTAATTGACAAGGATTGCTTTTGCTGTGCAGATGCAGCCACAGAAAAAAACAAAAGGAAAACACATATTTGTTTCATTTTATATATTTTAGATTTATAACGGATACAATTTTTAGTGCAGACAAACCAATTGCACTTTAATCACGTATAATAAGAAAAATAGATTCTAGCTGAAATTAACAGAATTAAAAAATTAAAACTAATTAATTATGGAACGCAAAGATTTTCTCGCTGCCTTGGGTTTAGGTGCAGGTTCACTAGTAATCACATCATGCCTTGGAGCATGCGGTAAAAGTGACTCGGCTACACCAACAACAAGTAATCCAACAAGTCCGTCAACAGGTACAAAAGTTGATTTTACATTAAATGTAAGTACCAATACTGATATCAGTACGAAAGGCTGGACAATCATGAATAGTATTATTATTGCAAAAAATGGGTCAAACTATATCGCACTTTCTAGTGCTTGTACGCACCAGGGCAGTCCGGTAATTTATAATGCAGGAGATAACACTTTCCCTTGTTCCCTTACTGATGCCGCGCATGGATCAGTTTTCGATTCAAATGGAACGAAAACTAAAGGACCTGCATCTTCAAATTTAAAAAAATATAGTACTACATTATCTGGAAGCTCGTTGAGAGTATTTGAAGCCTGATCTTAAAAAAATTGTACGTATTATGAACAAGATTTTCTTGCTATTCTATCTATTGATTCCATTTTCTGCATTTTCACAGGAAGACCTAATGAAACTTGTTTCAGATAGTAATGAAGTTTTTGTCAGGACGGCTACTTTCAAGGCAAGACGAATTATTAACGGACATTCTGTTGAAACTGTTGGTAAGAATAATTTAGATTTTATTATTTCTCACCGTTTTGATCGCTTAAATAGAGGATTTGAAGAATTCTTTGGACTCGATGCTGCAACAAATCGTTTAGGCTTAGAATATGGAATCAATGACCGGTTCATGATAGGAATGGGAAGGAGTTCTTTTCAGAAAGTATTTGACTATTTCACCAAATATAAACTGATCAGACAAAGCACAGGTTCCATTAATATCCCCGTTTCGGTTACTTTATTTGGTGGATATGCCATTCGCACACAAAAAACCGTCCCGCAACTTTCAGCATTTAACAGAAGTAGTTATACAGCTCAAATCCTCATTGCCAGAAAGTTTAGCGAGGCATTCTCATTACAGATAAGTCCGACTTTAATTCATAGAAATAGAGCAGATATATTTACTGACAATAGGACAGTTTTTGCCTCTGGAATAGGTGGTAGAATGAAATTGACTAAACGTACATCAATCAATGGTGAATACAACTATGTACTACCTAATCAGATTAATGATAATTATAAAAATAATTTAGCTTTCAGTTTTGATCTTGAAACCGGCGGACATGTTTTTCAATTGCTCTTTACCAATTCATATGGCATGACTGAAAGACAATTTATAACTGAAACCGATGGTAGCTGGGGAAGCGGAGATATTCACTTCGGATTTAATATTTCAAGAACTTTCTCATTTGAGAAAAAAAAGAAGGTTAATCCATGAAACAATATTTGATACTAGTATCCTTTATTCTGACTTTCAATTTTGCTTCTGCACAAAATAAACTTTACAGCAGCAACAAAAGTGACGTTAGTTTTTTTTCTAAAACTCCACTTCAGGATATTGACGCAAAAAATACACGTGCCAATTCGATAATTAATCTATCAAACCGTGATCTCGTAGTTCGCATTCCGGTATCATCCTTTCAATTTAAAAACAAGTTGATGCAAGAGCATTTTAATGAAAACTACCTAGAAAGCGAGAAATTTCCATATGCCACATTTAAAGGCAAAATCATTGAAGATCTGGAATTGAGTAAACCTGGAGTTTATTCCGTGAATGCTAGCGGGATATTGACTATTCATGGGGTTGATCAGGAGAGGAAGTTTAGCGGAAAAATAACTGTTGCTGAAAATAAATTAGTACTTGAAACAGCATTTGATGTAATGCTGATTGATCATAAAATTGATATTCCTAAACTTGTTTTTAAGAAAATTGCTGAAAAAATAGCTGTAAGTGCCAGCTTAAATTATATCCCCTATAAAAAGTAGGCGAGCTTTTCTGTTCTTAATAATAGAATATTAACAGACATAAAAAAACCAGACAATACCTGTCTGGTTTTTTTATGATAAAGCTCTTTGTCAATTATTTTTCATCCAAAGGACGAACCGTAGGAAGAATAATACTACTCAAGCGCACTCCACCATGATGTATAGTTTGTTGTGCTATCCGAACCCGGTCGCTACTACCAAAAGGATCTCCGGTATTTGGATTTCGGTCAAACTGTGGGAAATTACTTGAAGTTATATCAATACGAATACGATGCCCTGGCTTAAATACATTAGCAGTTCCTGTTAATTCGATATCATATTCATACACCTGATTCGGTGTAAGCAATTTGATTTTATCCAAACCTTCACGGAATCTGGCCCTTAAAATACCTTCTGAGATAGGCATTGCTGCACCATCAGGTGAAACGTCTACCAATTTGATCATCCAATCAGTATCAGGACCATCTGTTGCGGCAAATAATTTCATTTTTACAGGTCCTGCAACAGTAATGGGAGTTTTTAGGAATTCAGATGTGTAGACCAATACATCCTGTTTGCGCTCAAGTGGTCTTTGATCATAAGGTCCTGCCAGAGTTGGTGTACCACAGCAATTATTTCCACCCAAGGTCATCACCGGCATTTTCGGGTCATAGGTATACTTGTCTGTTCCAGCAGATTTTGGAGCCTCAAAACTTAATGTTCCATTACCTCGAGAAGAATTGGCACTTCCGCCGCTACTCAGGTAAAGATTTTTATAAACGGTTCCAGGGATAGGATAATCCTTTTCACTGCGCCATTTGTTAATACCCATGTAAAACAATTGAACTGGATCTTCAAGGTCTAAACCATTCTTGATCCCTTTCAGGTGGAAATCATAAAATTGAAGCTCTCTTTCAAACATTTTCATGTTTGCAGAAGCACCAAAATCAACCGTACCAAATGCCTGAGATGGACCATGACCCCATGGACCAATGATCATTCGCGCACCAGCACGGGCTGCAGGTGTTGCAGCTTTGTTTTTCATTCCGATATAACCGTTTATAGTTCCCATTAAAAAAATGTCAAACCAGCCACCATACGTATGAACAGGAACATTCATTTTTGAGAAATTTTCTTCATCACTAATCGATTTCCAATAATCATCATAGCTCTCGTGATTGATCCAATCGCGGTAATGTTTTACTGCATAACCTGAAGCCTTTAAGTCGCCATCCTTTAATGGAAGATGCCAAAGAATACTTTCATATTTTAGCTCTTCAGGAGTATAAGCTTCAGTATGCCAATATTGAGGAAGCATGATTCGGTTTGGCATGCGAACCACACCCCAGCCAAAATTAAAGCTTAAGCGAAATGCCCCGCCCATGGTTAACCAGTTAGCATAAATATTTGTAGAAGCCACACCAGGAAACGCTGCAACCAAATGCGGAGGTGTAGCACTCATGGCAGCCCATTGATTATGACCTAAATAACTGCCACCCTGAGTAGCTATTTTTCCGTTTGAAAACGATTGTGCAGCAGCCCACTCAATCACATCGTAACCATCTTTTGATTCGTCGCGGAATGGATCCCATTGGCCTTCGCTTTCATAGCGACCTCTGATATCAGCAAACACAACGGCATATCCTTGTTGTGCAAATCTGATCTTATCTTGGTGGCCACCATCACGCTGTACACCATAACAGGTACGAACCACAATGGTTGGATACTTTCCCGGCTTTGCGGGCAAATAAATATCTGCATATATCTTTACACCATCTCTAAGAACAATGGTTTTATAACGCTCAATGCGGATCTCGTTATTTTCAGGTCTTCTGAGTAACTCTGGGATATTAGTATTAATCCCCAATTTATTGTCGCGCAATAAATCTGATTGGTCAGACATTTGTTCTGCAGAGGCAAAGGTCAGAAACTGATTTCCTGAATCTTTTACCAGGTTAGTTTGACTCTGAACAGAGATCCCGCAAACGAGCAATAAGTTCAGGAGCACAAAATTTAATTTTTTCATGTTTTTATAGTTAAAAAGCCAATTAAAGATGTGAAATTATTTTGATTATTCCAATGATTAAATCCTGAAAACAGAATAGAAATCTATTTAAAAACAAAAGGTAAATAAAGACCAACAGATAGGTTTCGCCCTTGATTGTAATATCCTGCAGTCTGATCACCTTCATCTAAACGACCAGGTTTAAACCTACTGAGATGATCATAGTAAGCCTTATCCAATAAATTATTTGCCGAAATATTAAGTCTTAATGGCTGATTCTTTAGCATGAAGGTTGTTCCCATTGCCAGATTGACCAGTGTATAAGCACCGGTTGGAGTTTCAAAATTATCCACTCTGTTTTGTTTAAAAACATGATCAAGTGCAACAGAAAAATAGGTACTCTTCAAACTCCCTTTAAATTCTGGCTCTAGCCTGAGCTCATTCCTTAAAACTGCTGCAGGAATAAATGGAAGCGCTATTTTGGTGGCACGGTTTACTCCTCGTGTATACGAAAAACTATTTTCAAAGTGAATCAGCTCGGCCGGGTGAAGGGTTAGGCTTGCTTCAATACCGGATAAGTTTGCATTATCCTGCACAAAACGATAAACAGGTAATATTTCTGTATCCACAAGTATCGTTTCGTTCCTGATCTGACGATTGTAGATATAATTATTTATATGATTATTAAAGGCTCCCAGGCTGGCACTGACCACATTATTGTTAAACTCAAAAGCAAAATCACCATAATAACTATTCTCCGGCTTCAGATCATTGTTTCCAACCTCATATCTGAATGTCCCTTCATGAACACCATCTGAGCTTAACTCAGCTATATTCGGAGAGCGAAAAGCTGAACCAAGATTGGCCTTGAAGTTGAATTGATCATTAAACTCTTTAGTAAAACCAAGGGCGCCACTAACATTTGAAAAATTGTTAGTGAAATTATTGAATTTAGGATTTCCATCTTCAGACATTTGCTGGCCTGTTATACTACGATAATCAAAGCGTGCACCCAGGTTAAACGTGGTACTCTGCCATGTTTTTTTTGCATAGGCAAAAACACCCACTTCATTTGAATTATAATCAGGAATAAGAAGTTCTTCAGCTCTGTTCTTATTATTTTGTAAGGTTCCAGAAAGACCAATTACAGGTTCCCAGCTATTACTCTCAGTGAAATAGTATTTAAAATCAGAGCTATAGGTTTTTAGATCAAAAAATAGGGAGGGGCTTATACGATCAGTTTCCAGTTCTCTTCTCTGGTTATTCTGATAAGCCAGGATGCTGCGCAATCTTCCACTACCGAGCAAAACATGACTATTCATTGCAACTTTATAATGCCTTATATCCTGAAAAGGAAGAAATAAGGTACGATTCGTTAGCTGTTTATCCGTTAATTCTGCTCCATTATCATCCTCAAATTTACCATCAGCATTTCTAGAAAAATCTGGAAGTCCGATATTATTCTTAAAGCTTGAAAGATTCAAATGCGCATATCCCCATTTCTTATTCAATCCCATTTGTCCGCTGAAATTGGTTTCATTAAATCCAGTATTGGCAATTCTACCTCCAGGAGCATTATAACTGTAAGCACTTTTCAATGAACCTCTTGCACGCCATATAAATCCATTGCTATTTCCCTGTAGCATTGCAGAACTTCCACTAAGACCATTATTTGACTGATAGCTGCTTAATAACTCTCCTCTTATTTGTCCTTCAGGAGATGGCAATGGCTCAAGCACATTGATCACTCCACCAAGGGCATCTGATCCATATAATAAACTGGCTGCACCCCGTAATACTTCAACACGCTCTGCACTGTACTGATCAACTTCCATACCGTGTTCATCACCCCATTGCTGTCCTTCCTGTTTAGCCCCGTCAACAAGAGTTACTACCCGGTTATAACTCAATCCACGAATCACTGGTTTAGAAATACCACCACCGGTAGTAACCTGAGAAACACCAGGAATTTTAGCGATTGCATCGATCAGATTACCTGATGGGCGATTAATCAATTGATCTTTGGTTACCGATGATACTGCTGTGCTATTCTTTCGATTGTCAGAACTGAAAGCTGTACCGGTAATAACTACCTCTTTTGCTTCAATAATACTCGGAAACAACTCAAATTCAATAGGCAATTTTGCAGAAAGATCAATGGTTTGAATAAGCGTTCTGTATCCAATAAACCTTATTTCAACAAGAAATTTTCCCTTTTCGGGGATGTTTTTAAATTCAAACTGGCCTAAATTATTGGTTACAACAGAGATTTTTAGATCGGGGATGGTTACAAGGGCGCCAGGTAATGACTCTTTGGTTTGACCATCAATAACTTTGCCCTCAAGAGAAACAAGTTTAGCAGATGCGCTAGCAAATGATACCAGCAAAAACAGGAATATAATAATAGATTTCATTTCTATGATTTTAGAATAATTAAATAAATTGAATAGATGCACCACGCAAAAGCATAGCACCACCAAAAAAGAAATAAAAAATTATTCTGAAGGGGGGCCCCTTAAACTAGAAAGAAGTAATTCAACAACATATCCTGTGACTTCATTATTAAGAAACACAGACATAACAGGCGATAGCCTTATTTTTTCGACAAAAGAAGATTTAGTAAAGGTTTTATCAAAATGTACCGCACAAACCCAGCAATAATCAACCTTATTCTGAACATTTAGCTCATGAGAGGTGCTTGAATTTATCTGTTCAGTACTAGATGATTGAGGAACTGGAGCGTGATTATGAAAGATATCTAATGGTAGAAAAACAGCCGAAAAAGCTAGCAACAGGAATACCGATAGGTAAAAGCTGAATGTTTTTCTAATTTGTTTCATAATTGATTGATACAAAATTAGACAAAAGCCTAATCAAAACCAAATTAATCAAATAAAGAGCTTAACAGTTTAGTATGCTGATAGAATACTAAGTTTTTTGAAAACTTGATACGCGCTATCGATATTTTCAACAAAATAGTTTTGGGTCAGGGTATAAAATATTCTGAAGCTAAGCTGTTTCTACGTTTCTAGCAACTAGGTTTGACAAAGCCTAAAAGGCTGCTTTACTTTCCAGAATCTCAATCTGTGCCAAAATCTCAAATTCTTTAACAGGAAATTCTTTCCCATTTCTTATTGTTTGAACTACCGCTTCAAAAAGGTCCATATATTTCCCCTTAATGGATGGCACGATCTCTACCGTTTTAACACCCTGATCACTCATAAGTGTAAGTCTACCTTCCTTTCCTGCTTCTTCTTGGCCAAAACCGGCGTCTCCGGGCTTCATTCCGGCAATTAACTGATCTTCTTGGTTATCGCAAAATGCTTTAACAAATGAGCCCTTTGTTCCATTAATTATTATTCCAGGCAGCGAGTCTGCAACTAATAAACTGGTCGTAATAAAAACATTAACCTGATTGGGATATTTAAGGTGGATATGGCCGTAATCTTCAACCTGCGAATTATTCCGGTAAACTCCGGTGATTTTACGAAATCCGGATGGCTTACCCAATAAACAAATAGTCTGGTCTAATAAATGAGCGGCAAGATCATAAACGATACCTGCTGCAGGTAGTGGTGTTTCTTTAAAAATTTTTGGACCAATCTCTGCACGATACCGATCATAACGCAGATGAATCTCAATGATATCACCAAGCTTACCACTATTGATTGTATCTTTTGTTACTCCAAAATCGCTTGAAAATCTGCGGTTCTGATAAACCATTACTTTTCGACCCAGCTTCCTTCCAAGTTCAAAAATTTCCTGGGCTTCTTCTACAGTTGGAGCAAATGGCTTTTCAACCAAGATATCTTTTCCTGCTAACAAGGCCTTTCTGGAATAATCAACATGAGTATTACTTGGTGTATTCACAATTACAAGCTCAATTTCGGGATCATCAAGTATCTCCTGAAGCGTATCGTAACTTTTTACATCCGGATAATCGGCCTTTACTTTTTTGGTATTATGTTCAAGTACACCCTTAAAATCAAATCCTGTATGTGCGTGTACAAATGGGCCATGAAACAACTTACCCGACATTCCATAGGCCAATAAAACGGTAACAATTGGTTTTTGCATGAACAAATATACTACTTGAAATGAAAGTTCAAGGTGGAGAGATTTTGCTATTGTTGGTGTTATTATTTACCATAAGCAAACACATATCGCGTGCTCGGTAATACCGACCATAGAAAATTGAACAATGTCTGATTAGATTGTCTTTGCGAGAAGGTAAGACGAAGCAATCTCATAATTAATGGAGACTGCTTCTCAGCAAAGTGCTGATCGCAATTACAAATTGCAGTTCAGAATTCCCATAATTTCCTCCACTCAGATAATTTCCTAAGTCATATATTCCATTTTTTTACAGACTTTTGTATATGACACCAGCAGAAATAAATAAAAAGTGGGCCGAGCTACAAGAAAAGATCTCAAAGGATTTTGATTCAGACCTTCCAGACATGAAAGTAATGCTATTCCTAATCGGTGTACAGGAACTTGGAAAAGGGCCCTCAAAGTTTAGCAAAAGACAAAAAGAAGAACTCATGCATATTGCTAATTGCCGTCTGTTTAGTGAACTTGGCTTTTATGAATTAGAAGGAGTTGATCAGGATGGCTGGCCACATTGGAAACTTGTTAAACAGATCCCTGCATATACCCTCCTGGAACAGGAAATGATCATGCGCTCGTTGATGATTACCTATTTTGAAAATAATTGAAGATAAAACACCAATTACCAAAAATTCGACTGAAAAATAAATGAAAATATATATTACGCTGGCCCTGATGCTTGTTATATCTAGCATAATGGCAAAGCCAAAACATGATTATGTACGGATAAAAACTAATAAGGGAGAATGTATCATCATGTTATACAACCAAACTCCTAAACACCATGACAATTTTTTAAAACTTGCCAAAGAAGGATTTTATAATGGCACGCTTTTTCACAGAGTGATACAAGAATTCATGATTCAGGGTGGAGATCCAAATTCAAAAACTGCAAAGCAGGGTCAGCAATTGGGTGAAGGCGATCTGGGGTATCGGGTAGATGCCGAATTCAGAGATAGCCTATTTCACAAAAAAGGAGTATTAGCTGCGGCTCGCGATAATAATGCAGAAAAAGCATCAAGTGCCAGTCAGTTCTATATTGTTCAGGGCAAGAAATGGACAGATGAAACACTAGATGAGATTAGAAAGAAAAGAATGGAAAACAGAGTAATACCTGAATCGCAACGCAAAGTTTATAAAGAGATTGGGGGTACACCACACCTGGATCAAAACTATACTGTTTATGGCGAAGTAGTTAAAGGAATAGAAATGGTCGATACTATTGCAGCTGTAAAAAAATCACCAACAGATCGTCCGCTAGAAGATATATCAATGGAAGTTAGTCTTCTCAAAAAGGGGGAAGCACGAAAAATGGAAAAGAAGTTGGGCTTAAAAAACAATACGCTATAATCTGCTATGAAAATAATAACCTATAATATAAATGGAATAAGATCTGCATTAAGCAAAAACTGGCTGGAATGGTTAAAAGCTGCAAACCCGGATGTAATCTGTTTACAAGAAATAAAAGCTACGCCCGACCAAATCACAGACCTGATTTTACTCGAACAATTGGGATATGAACATTACTGGAACCCGGCAGAGAAAAAGGGATACAGTGGTACGGCTATTTTTACTAAAATAAGCCCTAAACATGTTGAGTATATTTCAGGAATGGACGAATATGACCGCGAAGGACGAATAATAAGAGCTGATTTTGATGGCGTTTCAGTTATGAGCACCTATTTCCCTTCAGGGTCTAGTGGTGAAGATAGGCAAGATTTTAAATACAGGTTTTTAGAAGATTTTCAAGACTATTCAGATAAATTAAAGCTTGATTTTCCTAATCTGGTGATTTCAGGAGATTATAATATTTGCCATAAACCAATAGACATACATAACCCAAAATCAAATGCTAATTCTTCAGGTTTCCTTCCCGAAGAACGCGAATGGATGGAAAATTTCATGAAAAGCGGTTATATCGACTCATTCCGTCACTTTAACACGGAGCCACATAATTATACCTGGTGGAGTTTTAGAGCGAATGCCAGAAATAAGAATCTAGGCTGGCGGATCGATTATAATATGGTTTCTGAGGGGTTGCGTGATAAACTAAAACGTGCTACAATATTACCCGAAGCCAGGCATTCAGACCATTGCCCGGTATTGCTAGAATTAGATCTATAATCAGAACTCCCAGATCTTATCCGGACAGATACAAGAATCCAGTTTAATGTCAAATTCATTCAAATCGCTGATCTCATCAACAGGCTCAAAAAAAGAAATTCCCATTTTTTTAACATCGGGTCGGCAATTTCTAAGAAAACGATCGTAAAAACCCTTGCCATAACCAGCGCGGTTACCCTTTTTATCAAAGGCTAATAAAGGAATAAAAACAAGATCGATTTGATCATTGGAGATAATTTTACCATGAATTGGCTCGGGAATATCATATTTATTCCTTCTAAGTAAGGTATATTCATGATCATAGAGCACGTTCTCCATCTCAAAATTTTCAAAATTTGTTCTTGGAATTACTAGTTGTAATTGTGGCTCAGCATTCTTAAAATAATTCAAAATAGAAAAGGTGTCTACTTCATTATTCTTTTTGATGGGCAAAAAAATATGAACCGTCCTGAACTCAGACCAATCGATACGTTTAACCTGATTAACCAAATCATCTGTGAGTATCAAGAACCGCGACCGGGAGATACTCAGACGTTTATCTAAATATTGTTTTCGCAGAGTAGCTTTATCCACAATACGAATGTAAAAAACAATATGATAAACAGGAAAAAAAGCTTCAGGATGACACGTGCACAGCGCTTAAAAAAAACTTCTTAAAAAAATGACCTGCTACACATGTAATTTTCCAGGTGCTTGGTGTTACCAAGCATTTATAATTTCACTCCGCTCATAGCCGCGGGGGCTTAGTCCTTTTTCTTTAGCAAAAAAGTACCAAAAATGCCACCGCTGCTCCTGCTGCTATGAAAGGTTCTGCGAGGGCTAGGACGGTAATTGCCGCACCAGTCAAGGCGGGAGGAACGGTTATTAAAGGTCTGTGCAAGC
>Ga0222713_10000559_pt1 | contig 42247 bp, 37 predicted proteins | sample C33_649DmetaG_FD_165061 | JGI IMG/M metagenome (GOLD analysis project Ga0222713, IMG submission 165061) | Estuarine water microbial communities from San Francisco Bay, California, United States - C33_649D | ecosystem: Environmental > Aquatic > Marine > Unclassified | place: USA: California... | reverse complement strand
CTTAACCGTATCGATGATTTTTGGATATTCCAAAATTCTAGTTGCAGGCTCAACTTGTTGATTCGTTATTGTATATATAGTGATGTTTTCACCGGGTTGGGCCCATGAATTGAGCGCAAACATGACAAAAACGAGTGTGCTGAACAATACTCTCATGGCCTAATCTTCATTATTAATTTCAATTATCATTTCTTGTTGAGGGGTGTCATTGACAGGAGGGTTTTTTAGTTGCATGAGCTCATCCCACAAATCAGAAGCTTCTGAAAGCACGCCATCTTGTTGGTTGGGATAAAAGTCTATAACAGATTTTAAAGTTTGTTCAGCTTGAAATAAATCATCTCGATTTATATGGATATGTGTTTGTAAAAGTAGGCCTTTAGCTATCCAATAATCGTAACTAGGCTTCATTTGTAATAAGGCCTTAACTTCTGTCTCTGCTTCCTCAAACATCTGCTGTTTATAATAGATGTCTGCCAATAGATATTTGGCTTCAGAACCCATGGCTGTAGTTGTATTCATTACCAACCACTCCAAAGAAGGTTTGGCTTTATCATATTGATTTAAATGATAATTTGAGACTCCAGTAGCATATTCTGCCTCTACCCTAATTTGAGGTGTAAGTGCAGCATTTTCTAGGATAAACGTAGCGTTTGTATTTGCAAGAGAATAGTTATTGGTCATGAAAGCACACCGCATAATTCCCAATTTCGCATCAAATGTAGAGGTTGGTTTGGTGGCAGCGCTCTCCATTCTCTGGTAGTATTTTAGTGCCTTATCGAAATTTTTATTAATGTAATAATAGGCTGCCGTTCTTGAGGAGGCATATTCAGCATATGTATTAATCGGCGTGGCGAGATATTTCTCAAATTGATTAATAGCAGCACTCGAATCTTTTGTTTTTAGTAAACTGTTCCCTAAATAAAAATAGGTCTCATTGACATAACGTCCATTTGGGAATTTTGATAAATAAATTTCAAATTTTTCAATTGCTTCTCTGTAATTTGTATCCTGATATGCCGCTAGTGCAGGTGAATAAAATATATTCTCCTTTTCTTCGGTAGAAATATTGGCACATGGATACTTATCAATTACCTCTGAGGCTAAGTCAGGCTTTTTATATCCAGGAGCATTATATACATCAATTAAGCTCAATACTACTTTCTTACAAACTTCACGTTGGCCTTCATAACTTGCTAAGATATCTTGGTATGCAGACTCAGATTTAGCATATTCCTCCATTTTGTAATAAATATCGGCAATATCCAGTTTTACATCGAGTAGGTATGGCGATTTTGGGAACTCAGAAATAAATGCCTGATAGGCGTCGAGAGCGCCTTCATAGTCTAGTTGTGACATATAGGTTCTCGCCAATTCATATTGGGCATTCATACGGTATTTTGAAACAGGTTCTTCCTTTAATAATTTATTCAAGGTCTGTGCTTTTTCGGAAAGCTGACCATTGAATCCTTGGGCCTTCGCTAAATAAAAAAGTGCTTTATCATTGAGTGCTGAATTGAGTTGATACGCCTCTTGATAATATTGAATCGCTTGTAAATTTTGTTTATTTACATAATACGCATCGGCAATTCTAAAAACCGCATCAACTACCTTATTTTGCTTAACAGGATTGAGTTGCAAATAGGTTCTAAACGACTGAATTGCTTCGTCGCGTTTGCCTTGTTCTAAATATGCATAACCAATATTGTAATAGGCATCAATTTTTTCAGGCAAACTATTTGAAGCAGGCGAATTGATAAATTCGCGATAGGTGTTTATAGATGCTGATAAATCATTTTTTCGAAATGAAATGTCAGCCATCCAATACCTCGAAAGGGCCACCATTTGTGGGTCAATAGGATACGTATCTACCCTTTTAAATGCCGCATAGGCATCGTTTAGTTGAGACTTTTGAAATAATTCCACACCATAATTAAAAGCAACGGTCTGATAAACTTTCTTCAATTCAGCATCCTTGGAGGGTAGTTTCTCTATCGATTCGAGGGCTTTTGAAAAATTTGAAGTATTGGTATAAACATTTACTAAATATTGATACACATCCTTTTTTCTTTTGGAATCTGGATATTGGCTTAAATAGTTTTCAAATGCTCTTACCGACTCATCATATGGATTGATATCTACTTTGAAGGACAACACTGCAAACTGAAACAATGCATCTTCTTTAATTTGTGCTAAAAAATTCATTTCTGCTGCGCGTTCAAATGCACTCCGTGCAGGCAACAATTTATTTAGCTGAAGATAGGCGTCGCCAATTTGATACATAGCAATATGGCACAAACTGTCTTTTGTTCGCGTTACCCGATCAAAATTTCTAATTGCTTTTTCGAATTGTTTGTTCTTATAATAAGCATAGCCCAATTCATAATAATCATCTCTAGTACCGCGCGCATTTTGATGGTATCGTTCCAAAAATGGTAAAGCCAAGTCATACTTCCCTAATTGATAATATGCATTGCCAATAATATGTTGAATATCAAATTCATTATTTACAAACCCGCAATTGAGCACCGTTGGAGCAAAGTCTATAACTTCTTGATATTTTTGTTGTTTGTATAATATTTGAGCAATGTAATAGGGCACTACGCCACAAAATGTCGAATCTGTTTGCAGGGCCTGAAATCCTTCTAGGGCCTCTTGTAAGGCTGATCGGACATAACTTATATGAGCGTAGAAATAGAGCGCGGGCTTTGCATATTGACTGCTGCCATTTTTAATATCTTTAAAGGCCAAATAGGCCGCGTCTTGGTCTTCATTTTGATAAGCTGAATACCCAAGTTTGAATAATACTTCTTCCTTTTGAGTAGAGTCAAGCCCTTGTAATTGAATCCTTGAAAAAGTTTCTTGAGCTGCAAGGTAGTCCTCAAACTGAAAATAATATGAGCCTACTGCAATTGCTATATCATTTCTATAATTATTTTCTGGGTATGCTTTGTTGAATTGATCTAGTAAAGCAATGGCATCGTTGTTGTATAGCTTTAAGGCGGAGAGTCCTTCATAATAATATGCCTTAATCAAAAATGGATCGTGTTCGTTTCGCTTTTGAGTTATGCTTTGATTTATAAAAGTTCTAAACTCCTGCTTGGCTGCACCATATTGCGCTTTGGTATACAATTCTTCGGCATTGAAAAACACCGCATTTTCTCCACCATATTTAACAGACTCTTGTGCCCAAAACAAAGTGGGAAATAACACAAGGAAAAAAAGTTTGGGCAATTTACGATTCATAGAATGTAAAATTAAAAGGGGGATAGTCCTGCACGCTTGGACTGTTTAAAAGTTTTAAACCTGAATTTGTTAAGATAAAATCGTTTCAACCGATAATAGGTTACAAGTATTTAAGCACTTTTGTCTAAAAATATCACCGTGTCTAATGTAATTTCTCTTTCACAAGCCAATATATATCAACAAGAGCAACTTCTTTTAGAGGGTGTTGAACTCGAATTGGCGAGCCAATCATTTGCATACCTCATCGGAAAAACAGGAAGTGGCAAAAGTAGTTTACTTAAAACGCTTTATGCAGAAATACCATTAAAAGAAGGTCAAGGAGAAGTTTGTGGATATAACCTCATTGGATTAAAAAGAAAACACATCCCATTCTTAAGAAGAAAAATAGGTGTGGTATTTCAAGATTTTCAATTACTTACCGACCGAAATGTACTAGACAATCTCAAGTTTGTTCTGGGGGCAACGGGGTGGAAAGATAAGAAAGGTATAGAACAGCGTGCCTTGAACTGTCTTCAACTTGTAGGTATTGAACAAAAAGCCAAATCACTACCGCACATGCTGTCTGGTGGGGAGCAACAACGGGTTTCAATAGCGCGGGCCCTTCTAAATCGACCGGCTCTTATTTTAGCAGATGAACCAACTGGTAATTTAGACCCTGATACTTCCAATGAAATTATGACCCTTTTATTATCTGTCGCAAAAGAAGAAAATACAGCCGTATTAATGGCCACGCATGATATTGGGCTTATGCAGTCTTTTCCGGGGAGGGTGTTGGCAATTGAAGAAAATAAACTAATAGAAAAACCCTAATCCTTGTTATTAGGGCTTGATAATTCGCCAACTACATTACTTTCTAAAAATTTTGGAATTTGATCTTTGGTAAAATTGGCTAGAGCAAACATTGATTTTGTGATCGCAGCTTCTACAGTAAGGTCGGCCCCACCAATTACACCAATTTGCTCAAAAAATGTACTTGTTTGATAGGCACCCTGCTTTACTTCACCACTTTGACACTGCGTAATATTTAGTATTATTCCGCCTTGATCAACATAACGCTTTAGTAAATCTTGAAAGTCGGAATTGCTGAAAGCATTGCCAACACCAAAAGTTTTGAGAATTAGAATTTTCACTTGATCAAAATCCAAAGACTGGCAATATAACTCAATTGGCATTCCTGGAAATAAATGCCAAATTATTACTTGATTACTCAAATCTAGTTTAGGTTCAAGCCGGGTGTTATTTGTTCTGAGCAGATGTTCTCGGTTCCATTTAATTTGAACACCAGCTTTAGCCAATAATGGATAATTGGGTGATGCGAATGCTTCAAACTGATGAGCTGAAATCTTTGCGCTACGATTAGCACGAAACAAGGCATATTCAAAATAAACCGCGACCTCTTGTAATATTGCCTCCCCATTGGCATCTTTAGCAGCAGCCATCTCGATTGCTGTTATCAGATTTTCTTTGCCATCGGTTCGAATAATTCCTATTGGCAACTGCGATCCGGTCATTACCACTGGTTTGCGCAATCCTTGCAACATAAAACTAAGCGCACTGCCGGTATAAGACATAGTATCAGTACCATGCAGTACTACAAAACCATCAAACGCATCATAAGCATCTACTATCCATTTTGCAATAATATGCCAATGCGATGGATCAATTTCTGAAGAGTCAAGTGGGGTCTCAAAACTTTTGACCTCAATATCGAGTTCGAAACGCTTTAATTCTGGAATGTGTGCGTAAAGGTGGTCAAAATTAAAACTTTCAAGAGCTCCAGTTTTGTGGTTGGTAATCATACCAATAGTTCCACCTGTATAAATAAGTAAAATCCTACTCACGATCGAAAGATAGGAATTTTTTCAGGTTGAAAAGCGACATCGCATTTTTAGTTGTTTGGGCTTCAATTTCCGCTGCACCTAACTGCAATGCTTCTTGCAATTTACTAACTACCTCTATGAGGAAAGCGGGTTCATTTCTTTTACCGCGAAAAGGCACTGGTGACAAATAAGGGGAATCCGTTTCTAACAACAATCGATTTAATGGTATTTGCTTAACCACATCAACTAATCCAGCATTTTTATAGGTTAACACCCCTCCGATTCCAAAATAAAAATTTTCATATTTTAGGATGTGCTGAACTTGTTGTACGCTGCCGGTAAAACAATGAAATACACCACTTAATTCAGGTGTCCATTCCTGATCGAGAATCTCAAGTAAAGGTTCAAATGCTTTGCGCACATGAATAGCAATAGGTAATTTTAACTCCTTTGCCCACTGAACCTGTTTTCTAAAAACTAATTTTTGTTCTTCGATAAAAGTTTTGTCCCAATAGAGGTCCATACCAATTTCACCAATGGCACAATATATTGCTGGTTCGGCAAATAACTTTTTTTCAATCTTGTTTAATTCTTCATTCCAAGATTCATTCACAGAGGTTGGGTGTAAGCCCATCATTGGTATGCACCGCGAATCTGAATTTGCAAGTCTTAAAAGCGCATCCATACTCTCAGAATCAATATTTGGCAATAGAATTGCACCTACTTTTGTTTGAGAAGCACGTTTCAAAACTTCATTGAGGTCAACATCGAATTCTTCTGCATATAAATGAGCGTGCGTATCAATAATCATAAGCTAGCCAAATAATTTTCCCATGCCCAAGCATCCCTAATTGCCTCATCTATACTTAAACGTGCCTGCCAACCAAGTTTTTCATGAGCTCGTTTCACTTCTGCGTAGATTTCAACAACATCTCCCTCTCTTCGCGGTCCAATTTCATAGGCCAAACTAAGACCCGTAATTCGCTCAAAGGAATTAATGATTTCTATTACTGATGTGCCATTTCCGGTGCCAATATTCAAATCGTCAATAAGGCCCTCAGCCTGACATTCTAAAAACTTCAAAGCCTTTAGGTGAGCCTCAGCCAAATCTGAAACATGAATATAATCGCGAATGCAAGTGCCGTCAGCGGTTGGATAATCATTGCCATAAACAATGAGTTTTGAGCGCTTGCCTATGGCAGTTTGCATAATAAATGGAAATAAATTGTTGGGCAAACCTATTGGTAATTCTCCAATAAGGGCAGAATGATGCGCTCCCACTGGATTGAAATAACGCAAATTAATCATCTTCAAATGGGGTACGCTGTGATGAAAATCTGATATAATTTGTTCCCCCATCCATTTTGTATAACCATACGGTGACATTGGGAGTTGTTTGGGTGTTGTTTCACTCACTTTTTTTACACCAATTGGCTGGCCATAAACGGTGCAAGATGAGGAAAAAACAAAATTTAACACGCCAAATTGTTGCACACATTCTAGCACATTTATAAGCCCTAGCAGATTGTTTTCATAATAACTTAATGGCTTTTCAACAGACTCGCCAACTGCTTTATAGGCGGCAAAATGAATAACACCTTCAAAAGAATATTTTTTAAACAAATCCTTAAGTGCCTCCTTTTTACAAATATCAATTTGATGTAAAATCGGCTTATGACCTAAAATTTGGGTTAAACCATCCAAAACTACTGGGTTTGCATTGCGCAAATCATCAGCAATAACTGGGCAGTAGCCATTTTCTGATAAAGCCACTACAGTATGTGACCCAATGTATCCTGCCCCTCCTGTAACAAGTACATACTTATTCATAAGGTAAATTTAGCTGATTCTATTGGTTGCTGAACAGCTTTGACTTAAGTTTGTTATTGGTCTAATGAAACTATTATATACATTACTACTTTTAAGTACACTTGGTAAGACATATAACCTAGAGGTAAAAGTCTATGGTATTCCAAATAACAAGGGGTCACTTTTCATTGCTTTGTTTAATTCAAAAGAGACTTTTCCTGAATTTGGAAAACAATTTAAAGGAGTTGTTGTCAAACATGATAGCAAGAGCTACACTTACCAATTTAATAATTTACCTCAAGGCAATTATGCGTTAGCAATCTATCACGATGAAAATAAAAATGGCAAACTCGACAAGAATATTTTTGGGGCGCCCACAGAAGCTTACGGATTTTCTAATAACGCAAGAGAGACCTTCTCTGCGCCAAGCTTTTATGCAGCAAAAATTTATCTAGATAGAGATAAAAAGTGTTCAATTAATATCTACTGATTATTCAAATTCGAATAAAACAGCCCCTTTTTCAACAACATCACCTGCTTGAATATTAATTGAAGATATTACGCCTACGCCATCTGCCTTTAATACATTTTCCATTTTCATTGCCTCTAATGAAAGTAAAGCATCGCCGGGATGTACCTCCTGACCGACTTTTACATGGATTTCAGTTACGCGACCAGGCATAGGGGCTTGCATTTCTTTTAGTCTGCGCAATTTTGGCTTATCTAAACCAAGAGCCGAAATTAGTTCATCAAGAGGGTGTGTTTTTTTGACTTGAAAGGTGCGGTGATTGACACGTATGGTTAATTCGCCATTTTCAGAATTGTCCAAAACAAGTTCTCCATGAAACTTCTTGCCTTCAAACTTGATTTCAAAAAAACGATGATCGTGCCATTTCACAACAGCTCCACCAGTAGTTTGTGTTATTTTATCGTCAATTATCCAGTTGTTCATGCTCCTATTTTATAATTTGAATAGCAGTATCCCCAGGTGATTCGATTTCATCATTTTTGGCAGTATTCAATGAAATAAATTCGATTTCATCAGCAAGCACCTCCATACAAATATACGCTTTATGGGCAAGGATTGCATTCTGAATTGATGAAGTGGTATCTATTTGAACAACGATGCGATCAGTGACATCTAAAGCTTTATCCTTGCGTAAATTTTGAATTCTATTTACTACTTCTCTGGCAATACCCTCTTCTTTTAAGATAGGGGTTATAGTTATATCTAGGGCAACCGTAAGGCCATTTTCATTGGCAACTAACCAACCTGGAATGTCTTGAGCTTGGATGTCAAAATCCTCAATCCCCAATGTTATATCCACGCCATCAATGTTGCCCGACCACCCCTGATTTTGTTCAATTTCTGAGATATCCTTTGCGCTAAATTCTTGAACAAGACCACTTATCGACTTCATTTGTTTGCCATACTTTGGGCCTATGGTTTTAAAATTAGGCTTAATTGATTTTACCAATATATTTGAGTCGGTAATCAATTCAAGCTCTTTTACATTTACCTCCGCGCAAATTAGGTTACTTACATGTAAAAAATTAGCAGCTTGTTGGTCATTGAGGACCGGTATCATAATTTTTTGCAAAGGCTGTCTTACGCGAATATGTTGCTTTTTTCTAAGTGCTAATACCAAAGAACAGGTATTCTGTGCCAAGGCCATTTGTGCTTCTAAATCAAGCTCAATTGCATTTTTGTTGACTGCAGGAAAATCTGCTAAGTGTACGGATTGATGCGCGCAAAGCGCTTTGACACCGTTTAAATCCATATAAAGTTGGTCCATGTAAAATGGAGCTATGGGCGCAGCTAAAATAGCAATCGTTTCAAGGCAAGTGTATAGGGTTTGGTAGGCAGCAAGTTTATCATGTGCGTCATCATTTTTCCAAAAACGACGTCTGCATAAACGCACATACCAATTAGAAAGTTGTTCATTAACAAACTCTTGAATTGCACGCCCTGCCTTAGTTGGCTCATAACTGGCGTATGCATGGTCAACTTCAGTTATTAAGGAATTTAATTTAGAAATTACCCAACGATCAATTTCTGGCCTTAGCTCGAGAGAAATAGGCGCTTCAGCAAAGGTAAAACCATCAATATTGGCATAGAGTGCAAAGAAAGAATAGGTATTATAAAGCGTTCCAAAAAACTTTCGCTGCACTTCAGCAATGCCATCGAGATCAAATTTAAGATTATCCCAAGGTTGGGCATTTGTGATCATATACCAACGCGTTGCATCCGGCCCATATTGATCTAAAGTTGTAAATGGGTCAATTGCATTGCCCAAGCGCTTGGACATTTTTTGTCCATTTTTGTCTAGCACCAGACCATTAGAGACCACATTTTTATAGGCCTTTGAACCAAATACCATGGTTGCAATGGCATGAAGGGTATAAAACCAACCGCGAGTTTGATCAACGCCTTCTGCTATAAAATCGGCGGGGAATGCCAAATTATTGTCAATGAGTTCTCTGTTCTCAAACGGATAGTGCAATTGTGCATAAGGCATGGCCCCGGAGTCAAACCAAACGTCAATTAAATCGGCTTCTCGCTTCATTGGCTTACCTGAAGATGAAACCAAAATAATCGGGTCTATTTTATGTTTATGCAAATCAATTTGCGCGTAATTGTCATTTGAAAAGTCATTAATTGTAAAATCGGCAATAGGATTTTGGGTCATGAGCCCTGCGGCTACAGCTACATCTATCTCTTCTTTTAAGGTTGCAACTGAATCTATACACTTACGCTCGTCACCATCTTCGGTTGACCAAATTGGAATGGGAATACCCCAAAATCTTGATCGTGAAAGATTCCAATCATTGGCGTTTTCCAACCATTTACCAAAACGACCACTCCCGGTTGCCTCTGGCTTCCAGTTAATTTGTTGATTTAGTGCAACTAAGGAATCTTTCTGATCGGTAACACGAATAAACCAAGAATCTAAGGGATAATATAAAACGGGTTTATCCGTTCGCCAACAATGCGGATAGGAATGCTCGTATTTTTCGACTTTAAATGCTTTTCCTTCGGCTTTGAGTTGTATGGCAATTTGCACATCTACCGAGCGCTCAGGGGCAGTTTTGTCGTCATAATATTCGTTTTTGACAAACATTCCAGCATATGGTCCAAGCTCTGGCCTAAACCTACCTTGAAGATCAACCAACGGGACAAGGCTACCTTTCTCATCATAAACCAAAAGCCCTGGAACACCTGCCTCAGCGGCCACACGTGCATCATCGGCGCCAAATGTTGGAGCGGTATGCACAATGCCCGTGCCATCTTCCGTTGTAACAAAATCACCGCTTATAATACGAAACGCTTCTGATGCATTTTCAGCAGGTTGTGCAAAGTCTAAAAGTTGTTTATATCGCAAGCCTATCAAATCCTTTCCAAGACATGTATCTAAAACGATATATGGTATTTGCTTATCACCTTGTTGATATGCCTCCAACTCGGATAATTGAGCAACCTGACAAAATCCCTTATTAAATTGATAGGAAACTAAATTGCTAGCTAAAATTACCTGAATGGGTTCAAACGTATATTGATTGTAGGAAGCTACTAAGGCGTATTCAATTTGGGCGCCAACTGTTAAGGCCGTATTTGAAGGAAGTGTCCAAGGTGTGGTGGTCCAAGCTAAACAGTGCGTTAAATGGCAAAAATTTCTATTAAATGGTGTTGTCTGCCCGTCTTCTAGCTCAAACATTGCTACGACGGTAGTGTCTTTTACGTCTTTATAGCAGCCTGGTTGATTTAATTCATGAGAAGACAATCCTGTTCCGGCTTTTGGGGAGTACGGTTGGATCGTATATCCTTTGTACAACAAGCCCTTATTGTACATTTGTGCAAGCAACCACCATACAGACTCCATATATTTAGAAGAATAAGTTATATATGGGTCTTGCATATCAACCCAATAACCCATTTTTTTGGTGAGCTCATTCCAAATATCTGTATAACGCATTACTGCTTCCTTGCAAGCATCGTTGTAAGCGTCGATAGAAATTTTTGTCCCGATATCCTCTTTTGTTATCCCAAGTTCTTTTTCAACGCCCAACTCAACTGGTAGGCCATGTGTGTCCCACCCCGCTTTTCTATGAACTTGTTTGCCCTTTAGGGTTTGATAGCGACAAAAAATATCTTTAATTGCCCGGCCCATCACGTGATGAATTCCAGGCAAACCATTTGCAGATGGAGGCCCTTCATAAAAAACAAAAGAAGGTGCTCCATTTCGACTTTCAATGGATTTTTTGAAAATGGATTCTTTTTGCCAATTTTCAAGAACCGATGCCGCTACATTTGGAAGATTTAATCCTTTATATTCAGGATATTTTGCTTTCATGAAGGTTTGCACTTTAAAGTCGCGAATTTAAGACAAATCAAGCTATTTTTACAAACTATGTATCTCAAAACAAGGCTTCATCGTCATTTAATGGAAACAATTTATAGTAGAAAATGCCGACTTGAAGAGCAATTACATGACATGCACCTAGAAAGTAAGCAGAGCAATAAAGGTTCTGCCGGCGATAAGCACGAAGTTGGGATTGAAATGGCCAACATAGAATTAAAAAAGCTTCAAAGTCAAATTTCCTTATTAGATCAACAGCTGTTTTCATTGAAAAAACTAAGCCCAGATCATCAAAATAAAGCACTGCGGTTGGGTTCACTTTTTAAGTTAGATAACACATGGTACTATTGCAGTGTTGCCCATGGCCAAATTCTATTTGAACATACCCATTATTATTGTTTAAGCCCAGAAGCTCCGCTTTTTAAAGCCCTAAAAGGGAAAAAAATAAACCAAACGGTGCAATTTAACGGCCGAGATTGGCACATCACTCAAATACTATAATAATTTCTATGGGTTCAGTATTGATTAAAACTCAGCATTTTGAGGGGTTCTTGGAAATGGAATCACATCTCTAATGTTAGACATTCCAGTTACAAACATTACCATGCGTTCAAATCCAAGACCAAAACCAGCATGAGGAACTGTTCCAAACTTTCGCGTATCAAAATACCACCACAATTCTTCTTGGGAAATTCCAAATTCCTTACATTTTTGCAGCAATACATCGTGCCTCTCTTCGCGTTGTGATCCGCCAACAATTTCGCCAATTCCCGGGAATAAAACGTCCATTGCCGCTACAGTTTTTCCATCCTCATTTAAACGCATATAAAAGGCCTTGATTTTGGCCGGATAATCAGTGAGGATTACAGGACATTTAAATTCTTTTTCAACTAAATACCGCTCATGCTCACTCTGTAGGTCAATGCCCCACTCTATTGGATATTTGAATTTCTTCTTCTTGTAATGATTAGATTGCAATAATAATTCAATAGCCTCAGTATAGCTCAATCGCTTAAAGGGATTTTCTATCACAAATCTTAAGCGCTCTATAAGGCCCATTTCATGGCGTTCTGAAATAGGTTTTTGACCTTGTTCCTGCCCTTCGCGTTCATGTAAAAATTGTAAATCTGCTGCGCAGTTTTCTACAACATAACTGCATATATATTTTAGAAATTCTTCTGTGAGATCCATGTTGTCTTTCAGATCATTGAATGCCACTTCTGGCTCGATCATCCAAAATTCAGCCAAATGTCTAGATGTATTGGAGTTTTCTGCTCTAAATGTCGGGCCAAAAGTGTAGACCTGACCTAGTCCTGTTGCCGCCAGTTCTGCCTCCAACTGGCCTGATACTGTTAAATTAACAGGTTTTCCAAAGAAATCTTGCTTGTAATCAACATGACCCTCAGGAGTTAAAGGCGGACTTTTTATATCAAGAGTGCTCACATGGAACATTTCGCCTGCACCTTCTGCATCTGAACCTGTAATAATAGGTGTGTGCAAGTAAAAGAAACCGCGCTCATTAAAAAACTGATGAATTGCAATTGCAACGGCATGGCGAATTCTAAAAACAGCCCCAAAAGTATTGGTTCTAAATCTTAAGTGGGCTTGCTCTCTTAAAAAATCCAGGCTATGACGTTTGGGTTGCATAACCGTTTTTTGAACTTCGTCAGGATGGGCATCTCCAAGAATTTCAATTTGCTCCACTTGTAGCTCAATAACTTGTCCAGCGCCAGTTGAACTCACCAATTTACCACTTAAGGAAAGCGCAGCAGCAGTAGTAATGCGTTTGAGTAAGGACTCATCCAATTTTTCAAAATCGACCACTGCTTGCAAATTAAGCAAACAAGAACCATCATTTAACTGTATAAAACGATTAGATCGAAATGCCTTTACCCAGCCTTTAACTGTGATTTGCTGACCAAGTAACTGGTCTGATTGACTCAAAATTTGCGCAATACGAATTCTTTTCATGCTGCAAAGTTAATGAATGTTTAAATTCTTTAAATCGTCTTCATTAACTGTTGGCGGAAAGACTTGTGCCTTTAATTTTGAAACCACTAATTCTGCAACCTTTTGTGCATCTTCTTGACTTTGAAAGCCATTAAGACCTGGTCTACCCGGAATTGTGGGTTGATCTAAAATAAGCTTCCCGTTTTTTCTTATCTGGTATCCCCACCCTTTTAACAAGTGAAGTGTAGAAATTTCATAATTTACCCGCTGAGTGATCTGAATTTCATCTTGAGCAATATCAGCATCTTCTTTTTTAGTTTTTTCACTTTGCTCGCAAGCACTTAATACCATTAAAGCGACAAAAATCCTTAGCATTTAATAAATTTAGCAGATTGCTGTATTTGATTGTCTTTTACAACTAAAAAATAGGTGCCAGATTCCAAAGTTCGAATATCGATTTGCCAATGGCCATTTTGCTCTATAAACGGCACGTTCATTTTTTGACCCAGAGATGAGAAAATTTCAAAATTTGGTGCAGATAATTTGAATTTTATTTCAATAAAATCCGTGCTTGGATTAGGGCATATATTAAGGTGTTGAGCCAAATCATTCTGCACTTCGGCAGTGCCACTATAGCCCCAAAGATCTTCAAGAAAAGTTCCGTTGTTATAACCAGTTCCAATAAAACCCCAGCCATCTAAATAAAATGCAATGGCATTTTTACGGCCTGGCCCAGGAATATTTGCACGCTGGGTCCAATTATTTAAATAATAATTATACTCCCAAAGATCCTTGTGGAAAAAATGATTCGCATCTTCTCCTGTTCCCAAATAACAAACTGGAAATGCAGACCAACCACAGGCCCCTGAACGCGCTGCTCCCGGAAAATTTGCTTTTTGTATCCATTGGTCAATTTGTGGGTTGTACATCCAAAAATCATTGCGCAACGTACCATCATCACCCGTACCTATAAAACCATAGGAATCCATTGAAAATGCGACAGCGGCTTGTCTTGGTGTTCCAGTAAAATCACTTATTTGAGTCCAAGTATTAAAAACTGGGTCATAGCAATAAAAATCATTAGTTAGCCCTTGGGCACTATTCCCAGTGCCAACATAAGCCTTATTTTCAATAACAAAGCTTACCGATTCTCTTCTAGGTGCGCCAATAAAATTAGCTTTTTGAGTCCAGGCCTCCGTATTTCTGTCGTATTCCCAGAGATCATCCATAAACCCTATGGTTTGTGTTTGTCCCATGCAAACATAGCCCTTGGTTTGACCATCAATTTCCAAAGAAAAAGAAACGGCACCAATTCTATCTAAACCAGCGCCTTGTTCTCCTCCAAGAGAAACCTCATCATCCCAGTCATCTTGATCAGCGCGGTAAGAATACATTTTGCGCTTGTATTCAAATTCATCTGTTCCAGCCACTATATAAGCACGGTTTCCAATTACAAAAGAACTCGCATCGGCCTTAGGGGGGCCATTTACGGTATCTTTTTGTAACCAATAATCTTGTGCGTTCAGCATGCCTACCGGTAACCAAAAAAACAATGATACGAATTTGGTTAGCCTCATAATTTATTGATTTTTTTAGCAAATTGTCCTGCTTCTGATTCAAAAACAAGAAGGTAAGTGCCTTGCTTGAACATTGAAAAATCAAAATCGAGGGCATTTAAGCCTATAAGGTTTATTTCATGAAGTTTTGTTCCTGAATTATCGTAAATAACCAATTTATTCAATTGCCCCTGCAAATTGGCGATTTTTAAATTTGACTCAACAGGATTTGGGTAAATTCTCAATTGTTCTTCAATGCGCTGCAATCCGGCATAATCTGCAGGAGCATAGACATACCAGCTTGCTTTTTTTCCAGAAACACCTTTGCCTGTACCTACATAGGCTTTATTACCGATTACAAATGATATGGCTCCTTTTCTTGCGCTACCACCAAATTCTGGCCGAAGCGTCCAAGCATCTGTTTGCGGATTATATTCAATCAGGTCTTTTAATAAACCTCCCGTATTGCCCAAGCATACAAAGCCGCGTCCTTCAAGGGTAAAGGTGGTTGCAGAAGCGCGTTCATAAGCTGGAAATTGTGCGATGGGTTCCCAATTATTCGCTCCTGGATTATAACAATACATATCTTTTTTGAAAATATTTTGATCAGTGCCCATGCCAACATATGCCTTTGAGCCAATAACAAAGGAGAGCATTTGATAACGAACACCACCAGGAAAATTTGCACGTTGCATCCATTGATTATTGCTCGGTTTATACTCCCACAATTGACTGCTATACATATTTGGGCCGATTTTCCCGCCACACAAATATCCCTTCCCTGCAACAGAAAAACCAGTGGCAAAGTAAACCCCTTGACCACCTGCCCCAGGAAAATCTGCAACTGCAGACCAAGAATTGGTTATCGGATTATAGCGCCAAAAATCTTTTAGAGTATTTCCAGTTGGGCCCGAAAGACTATCCATGCCAGAGCCCACGTAGGCAAAATCATTGATGACAAATGAGATGGCATCTCGCCGAGGGGAGCCTGGTAAATTTGCCTTTTGTGTCCAAGAATCAGACTGCGGATTATAGGCCCACAAATCCTTGTGAATAATCTCAGCAGTATCTACTCCACCGCATAAATACCCGATAGAGTCAATGGAAAAACCTGTGGCGCGTTCACGTTTACCCATTGTAACGTCGTTTAGTTTAGTCCATGTGTTGTACTGACCAAACATTACAAAAGGACAAATGAAAAACATGATCCTAAACCAACTCATTGCTTCACAATTTTTTGCTCGAGAACCAATTTCCCTTCATTTTCGATTCTGAGCAAATATATTCCAGCGTTCCAATCGGTAAATTGAATTTTTTGATAGTCCGCTGCCGCATCACTAAATATTAATTTTCCTAATGAATTATAAATAGAGATTCTTATTGACGACGACCCTATTATTGAGCTTTTTATGTGTAGCTCTGTGCTAACTGGGTTGGGGAAAATATTGAACTGAACTTCGTTGGCGTCCAAGCCAATGGTATTGTCTGTCGGATTAAATTGCCAAAAATCATTGAAATTTATACCATTCGTGCCTGTTCCAAAATAACCCCGATTATGTATAGCAAAGGCCACTGGGAAGCGACGCTTCGTGCCTTCAAATTCAATTTCTTGTTTCCAAGTGTTAGAGGCTGGATGAAAAGACCAAACTTGATCAGTAACATTTGACAGGCCACCAACATATCCACTTGTAATATACCCATGCTGTTCAATAGCAAATGCAGCGCTACCGTTTGTGCACAGGCCAGGGAAACTTGCTCTTTGGACCCATTGGTCATGTAGAGGTTTATATTCCCAAAGCTGATTGCCCGATTTTATAAAACCACTCCCTTCTATTGCAAATGAGCAAGACCAAGTAGCAAAGGAAATTGGGCCTTGAGCGCACAAAGACCAGGAATTGGTTTGTGGGTCATATTTAGCCAATTGATTGGCTTGATACACAAAACCACAATTATTGACAGAAAACGCTTGGCTGTCACCTGGATTACTCAAAATACAATTGGCTATTGGCGCCCAAGAATTGGTATTTGGATCGAATTTATAAAATTGAGTGCTCAATCCTGAACCTCCGCCTACAACAGGGCAATTATCAACTACAAAAGCAAGTGCACCATGGGTATTTACTGGAAAATTTGCGCGTTGTGTCCACGTGTCAGAGGCCGGATCGTATTCCCACCAATCTTTAAAAGAAATATCTACACCTGCACCATTATGATGGCCAAGCCCCATATAGCCTCTGTGACTTGTAGCGCAACCTGTAGCCCGGTGTCTGCCTACGCCACCAAAACTCGATTTCTGAATCCAGAATTGCGCAAATAAATTTGGGGCGATGAAAAAGAATAATAAAATAATCGCACCCCTCATAATTTCTCCCATTTTTGAACTTGACCTGTTTGCAATGATTTAATAAAATAAACCCCTGGCATCAATTGCTGAAAATTATAAACATCTTGCTCATCAGAATTTAAATGAGAAATAAGTTTGCCATTTATATCGGTAAGTTGATAAGCCCCCGTATTTGCAAACAATTTTAGGTCGCCACTACTCGGATTTGGAAATACTAAATTGTGATGTGTATCAGAATCTTGTAAACCAACATAACTTGAATTTATTTGAATGGTATAATCGCCACTAAATATGCCCCATCCTTCTACGATGATGTAAACAGGGCCTAAATTGGCAGCATCAAAACTAAGCGCCGATTGTGGAGCACATTCTTCATAATCATCATTATAAGCAACTACATTGCCATTAAGATCTACCACACTTAAAAAAGTATCAAAGTTTGCACCGCAGACAGAAACATTTACCTGTTCCATTAAAGGGTTGGGTTCAAAATAATAATAAATATCAGGTGAGGGATAAACATAATTATGATTGGAATAGCAAATTTCTGTAGAGCGCGAATCGCTAAAAGGCAATTGATCTACAACAATAGCATCATTCTCATCATCACCAATATACCCAGTACAGTCTAGGCCATTGGTAATAATTATGCCAAAATCTGTAACTGACCCCCAAGCATAAGTTGCGCATGGATTCAATGGAATTGTTCCTGCTTCTCGCTGCATCACACGCAATCGCGTAACGCCGTTAGTGGCTCCTGATGGCACATTAAACATCCAATTTTGAACAATCGCAGGGGGAATACCGGTCCAGGTTCCTATACTTTCATAAGGATCAAAACTGCCGTTTTGATCAAAATCTATCCAAGCTTCGCCTGCACCAGAATAATTACCTTGGCAAGTTCCAAATTGTACCGTTAGGGTATAATTGCCCCCCGCATTGAGCGTAACACTAACGTTTTGCGTGAGGTCTTCAAGGCCAACCACACCAGGGCAACCTGTATAATTTATAGCGCCAACCACACCATTAAGAATTACGCTTTCTACATTCGAATCTATTGTGCTAGTTGGCCCAACGCTTGTACAATATTGAGCAAAAGTTGATAAATTCAAAAGTAAAAAACCAAGTAAGTAAATGTAATTCATAGCTTAATAGTTTCTCGAAAGGTAAGAAATCTATTTTAAGTAACAAACACCCTATTTATTATTCCAATTGGTCATGGCCATTGAAAGGCCTTCAAAAGAAAAACTTTTAATGGCTGCAACTGCAACCTCAAGCCGGCCTTGCAGAGCAGTTTTTTCATCAGCATTCCATTCTCCAAGGACATAGTCGGCCTGCCGTCCTTTAGGAAAGTCTGCGCCCACACCAAAGCGCAAACGCGCGTATTCTTGGGTCTTAAGTATTGCCTCTATATCTTTTAACCCATTATGTCCACCATCACTTCCCTTGCCTTTAATTCGAATGGTGCCAAAAGGTAAGCTTATGTCGTCTGTTACAACTAACAGATTGCTAAGCAGTATCTTTTCGTTTTGGAGCCAATAATTAACTGCTTTTCCAGAAAGGTTCATGTAGGTAATTGGCTTTATTAGAACGAGCTGTCGACCTTTGTATTTTGCCTCAGCTTTGAATACCGCCTTGTCCAGAGAAAATGTTGTGCCTAATTCTTGGGCCAAAAGATCTAGGGTCTTGAAGCCCACATTGTGTCTGGTTTGGGCATATTCAGCCCCTGGGTTTCCTAAGCCTACAATAAGGAATTTCATATTACCAATTTGGACAAATATTACATTTATCTTTTTGTTTCAAATAAAAAAGTGCACCTAAAACCAAATCTCGTTGGCCATATAAAAAAGCCTGTTTGGCATGAGAATCATAGTCATTTGCTCGGGTCTTAACGTGGTATTGTCCAATGAAGCCTCCCTGCACATTTGCTGCCAAAAATAAATGTTTGAAAAACTCTGCCCTAAGTCCAAAATGACCTGACAAACCTACGCCAGAAAGCGATACGGTTTCCATGCTTTTTTCACCTGAAAAGGTAAAATCATTGAAAGACAATATAGGGCCAGCACCAACGCCCATCATTGTGGTTAAAGCAATGCGGCCCTTTTGCGTTTGATAAATTTTAAAAACATTGGTGAGTTGTGCATTGATATAATTCAGCCCATTCGTGTTTTCATAATGAAACGTACTTTCATTGGTGACCACTTCTTGGTCACTATAAGTTCCAGACCAACCATTTCCTAGATCAATTCCTGGGCTGATATAGCCATTTAATTTATACGTTGGCCCATGTTTCATGACGTATTTCATGTGTTCATATCCCAACGAAATCGCCCAATTCCGTTTGAAATTATATCCAATTCGAACATCAAATTGTGGCACAGTAATGGTTTTAAATGACACATATTCGGAAATATCTGTAGAAGGCCTGTCGCTTGCCTCTACACCATTGAGTTTAAAATCGTAACCAGGGCCAATAAAACGAATGGTGCTAGGCGAATATACACTGCGATTGTAGCCCCAATAGAAAAACATTGTGCCCGCGGCTGTAGATTTTTTTTGATTGAAATTTTGTGCAAAGGCTGTAATTGGTGCCAAGAAAAGCAAAGAGAAAATGGTTAAGTTTTTCATCTGTTAATTATTTTGACCCATTCTTTTTGAGAAAGAATACGTTCTAAACGGAAATGTAGGGATTTGTTTCGGTTATACCATTCAATTAAGCCATAGCCCTTTGCAAAAACCGAAACCTGCTGCCCGCTCACCTCTTTTTCTGTATGGGTAAATGGATTAAGGGCTGTCCTTCTAATTTTATCATTAAAGTAAAGGGCTTCCACATTATTGTTTTTTAAAACACTACAGTTTGCTTTCTTGTCAAAATTTCTAAAGATTTCCTGTAAAATAACTGTAGAATCCGTTACGCCACTGAACTTAGATGCAAACCAGGTCTCTTTTTTTAAATCAAAAGGATATAATTGATTTTTATAGATCAAGGCTTTTTCTTTTTGTGATAAACGATTTACCACCATATGATCTTGAACTACCAACGAATCTACATTATAATTAATAGCTTCGCGCAGACGGCCATCTGGGGCATAAATTTCTATTATTAGATGCGGCCCCACAGCATCTTCAACCATATAAATTCGATGAAATTCCTCTTCTAGTCCGTTTGCAACATTGCGGAAATGATAAATTTTAGCGGTTGTATCTAAAGGATAGAAAAAGTCGGCATTGGGGTTTTCACTATGGTAAGTTTGCTGTTCTGCAAAATAAAGCCGATTAATGACCCAAACAGATATTGAGGCAACTAATATTAATAACAACCACCTCAACCAATTTTTCATTTACTCATTTTTAAAAAAGCGACTTCTTGTTCAGTTAAGTGGCGATAATAGCCTCTAGGAAGGTCTTTCTTAGTAAGGTCGGCGTACATTACACGGTCGAGTTTTAAAACTTGGTATCCGAGAGCCTCCAATAAGCGGCGCACTACTTGATTTTTTCCTGACTTAATCTCAACTCCAATTTCATTGTTGTTGGCACCTTCTACATAACTTGCTTGCTCCGCTTTAAATCGGCCATCTTCAAGATCAACGCCACGAATCATTTTCTCAAGATCTTCTTTGGCAACAGATTTATTGACTTCTACATGATACAATTTACGTGCATGATAGCGGGGATGTAAAAGTTTTTTCATCATATCGCCGTCATTGGTAAATAACATGAGTCCAGTTGTATCGCGCTCTAATCGGCCTACAGGAAAAATTTGCTCCCGACAAGCCTTACTCACTAAAGTCATCACTGTTTTTCTTCCGCGCGGATCATCTAAGGTGGTAATGTACCCCTTTGGTTTATTGAGTAAAACATAGCGTTTTACTCCTGTGGAAATGGTTTGCCCATCGTATTGTACATGATCTGATGGTTTGACTTTATAACCCATCTCCGTTACAATTACTCCATTGATCGAAACCACCCCGGTAGCAATTAAAACGTCGGCTTCTCTCCTTGAGCAAATTCCGGCATTTGACAAAAATTTGTTCAATCTTATAGCATCTTCTCTAAAACTAGGCAGAGGGTCGCCCTTTTTAACTTTTATTTTATAATCTATATACTTTCGCTTATTGCGATCACTAACCTTTGGCTTATCATTACTTGATGATGTCTTTGATTGGCCAGGTTTTACTTTTAAAGAAGTATTTGCTTTCCTTGGGGTTCTCATTTCAGGGCAAAGATACGCAATTTAGACAAGGATTATTGGGGCGAATTAAGAAGCTGCTCGATGTGTAAAATCAAGCGGTCTACTTCCTTTGGGTTCGTGCCATCATAGTATCCGCGTATTCGTAATTTTTGATCGATGAGCACAAAATTATTGGTGTGAATAAAATCGCTTCCCGCATCGCCTAAATTTTGTGCTTCGGCGGGTTTCAAAATGAAAAATGAACGGCGGGCTAAATTGTACAAAGCTGATTTTTCTCCTGTTAAGAAATGCCATTGCCTAGAATTTGCTCCATGTGCAGAGGCATAACGTTTCATTTGGGCAACTGTATCTACATCTGGATCTACAGTAAAACTAAAAATGCGAAAATCTTCGGTATCTGAAAACTTATTCTGAATGCGCTGCATTTGTGTATTCATGATTGGGCAAATGCTTTTACAAGATGTAAAGAAATATTCTACAACGCTTACTTTATCTTGCATTTCAAGTTCTGTAATCCAATGGCTATTTTGATTTAAAAATTTAAAAGCACCTATTGTATGGCCTTTTCCAATTCTCAATAATTCTGGATCTACCATCTCTTGTTTCACATCGATTGGATTTATGATGGGAGGTGGTAAGGTTTGATTTTGAGTATTCAAAAAATAATACCCTACGGGCAGAAGAAGGATAAAAAATAGGGCTACAAAAAGTACTCTTTTCATAAAACAAAATTAAGCATTCAGTAAATTCAAAATTTTGGCTTGAATTTCTTCTTGCCGCGCTTTGATATTTCCTCGAACTATACTAAAACTGCGATTTTTCCCGGTTAGGGCTTCTAGGTAAAGATCAAAGAGGACATCACGGTTCAATGGATTCTCCCTTAAGGGATCCGCTTGCCATGGTATATCAGGGGCGCATAAAAAATAGTGATCAAAGCGCTGTTTTTCAAGTAAAGATTTGATTACCTGGCTAACATTTTTGTACTTATACGCTGACCAAATTTCAAATACATGCATCTCTGTATCTGCTATGCACCCCGAAGTTGGCCACATACTGAATTGACCCTCGGCCATCAAATCTAAATCTTTTTGCGAGTAAGATGGTTTATCAGATAAATAGCCCCTAGCATATTCTTCAATGTAAGGTAAGGTGTAAGTTTCGGCAAGCCATCTCGACAAGGTTGTTTTACCCGATGACTCAGGGCCAGTAAAAGCTATGCGTAAATTTCTTTTTTCCATTTATGCAAACCATTGATAGCCAAAATTAAATATGCCAAATACAATGCTGAAGTTGACCACCAGTGTTCGTAAACAAACCAAATTGTGCCAATTACGTTCACTACAATCCAAATATGCCAATTCTCTATTATTTTTCGCGTGGTTAACCAAGTGGCAATCAAAGAGAAAATAAAAAACTGTGCGTCTAACAGATTTCGAAACCCCCATGAACCAGTAGCTATGGCATTAAAAACAAGCCCGGCTAAAATCCCGCCCAATATCCAATATGCAATTGTTTTTCCAATAAAACGTATTGGCAAACTTTCCTTTTTAGAAGACCAAGTCATTAAGCCATAAAAGCCCAAAATAACATACGCGATTTGCTGGCTAAATAATCCCCAAGTTTCTGCTCGATAAAAAAAATAGGCATATAAAGAACCGCTAGCAATGCCAAAAAACCAACCAATTGAACGATTTGTTGCTATTAAAAAAACATAGGCAAACCCAAGGACAGCAGCAGTTAGCTCGATTAATTGTAAGAAGAGTTTATCGGTTAACTCGATTAACTGTAAGAAGAGTTTATCATCGATCATATCAACGAATTACTAAAACTTTTGCCACCTTTTTCTGCCCTCCTTGATAATTGTTGGCGGTCCAAAAAAAGTAAACACCTGTTGGCACTTTTTCGCCATTTAAATTAAGCCCATGCCAAGTAGCAGTACCCCCATTTGATTGTGTTTTATAAATAAGGTTGCCTGCTGCATCTGTAACCTTCACATCTGAGTCATAGCGTAGGCCTTGAATGGTAATTGGACCATTAAAATCAGGCTTTACTGGATTTGGAAAAACATTCAGTGATTCATAGGTGGGGTCTTCATAGGTGGCATCTACACGATATGAAACCAAGCCTTTGTCGGTTACAATGTAGAGCTCTCCCGTTAGATGATTTAGTTCAATATCATAAATCGTATTAGAAATTAAAGGGGAGTTGTCCGTATTATACTGTGCTAGAATTTCTGTGCCATCGGCAGACAATAAAACCAAACCTGCATTTGATGTAGACATCCATTTGCGATTTCCTCCATCAACTTCAATATCTGTGATGCTTGCATCGCCAAGTACAATTTCATAATTTCCTTCATAAGGAATTTTTATGCGCTGGGCATCGTGATTGCCAGGCCCTGAATCAAATGCGCCATCGGCATTATACAAAACCGCAAACCCTGCATCTGTCCCTATCCAAAGTTCGCCGTCAAAATCAGCTGCAAGAGCTGTTATTTTATTAGAAGGAAGATTTCCGAGAAGTTCTCCGGTTGTAAGTTGTACACTACGGTCATCGGAAGCATCCTCAATTGTGCCCTGATGCTGATAGCCTACCAAGCCGTTTGAATAGGAGCCCATCCATATATTGCCGCGAAAATCTATTTCCATTTTTGTGGTCATTTTATTCATTAGCATGGTGCTTCCTGGCATGTACTGTGACCATGAGCCATCGGGTTTCAAGCACTTTAAGGGTCGTGTAGAATAAGCATTTAAGCACCACAAGCGCTCATTTTCGTCAAATTTTAGATCTGAAACCAAATGCCAATTGTTACCAATACTTGTTTGTTCAAGGGGTGAGTTATTGTAATTATAAGCAAGGGTGTCCGACTCATTTACTACCACTAAAGGAAACCCGGAGTATGTTGCCCCTGCTATTTGCTTAGGGTTTTTTGGATTCACAGCTACAGCAATAAAATCCCAAGTTTCGTTGATATCTATAGCGCTCATTTTATTCATGTCTATATAGCGCCATTGATTTTCTTCCAAAACATGAATTCCATTTCGGGTAAAGGCAGGGGCAATTTCGGCCTCAAGCCTTCCCGATGCAACCGCTAAAGCACCATTTTGGCAATCCATTGCATAAACAAATTGATTGGCTAATCCTTCAATTGGATACTTTTTACAAGTAAATGGATTTATGTGTTCTTGAAGCCCATAAGACTGATCGGCGCTCCAAAAAGAATTGCCCAACTTACAAACCCGAGACGGGTTGATCCAACGATCAAGCAAGCTTGCCGAATAAGAACTTATTTGCTGGCCTTGTTGATCATAAATTAAAAAGCCGCCATCAGTTGAAATAACCATTTGATTGGCAATTGGATTTATGCTATTGATTTGATAACTAAAAGGGTCATTCAATACATTTAATAAACTATCGTTTTGAAGGTAAAATACGGAATCTTGACCATAGGCTTCATTGGCACACATGACCCAAATTTGTCCGCCGAGTTGTGCTGCTTCTTTATACTTATTTTCTATTTGAAAAGGAAACCGAATGTCGCGATCCCATTGTGAGAAATCTGGTAAAGCAGGATTACTTCTTAGCCCTTTTAGCATTTGAGTAGGCGACAAGGCAAAAATTGAATCATCTGTAAAAGCCATGCCAATGATAGGTTCAAGGCCATTGGTTGGATAATACGTGTCCTTGATTTCCTCCTTTAACGCATCTATCAAAACAATTGAAAAATCATTAGCAGCATACACAAAAGCGCCATAACGAATAAACTTATTGATGCGTTTTGATGCGTTTACTTGAGCCAACTTTATCGCTGGTATATTAGTAATTACTCCAGATTGCCATTTATCAATATTGCCATTTTTGTACCCTATATATATAGCATTGTCAACGGCATCGAAATACAAACAAGAAATATCAATGTCCGATAAACCATTTAAAGCCGTTTTAAGAACCCCTTCCTCTGTATACGGATTGTATATATAGAGTCCGTTTTCAAGCGCTGTAAAAATGCGTTCATTGTCTGTTGCAATGTCTATGGCTAAGGCACTAGCTACATGGTATTTCCATGTCCCCATAGGGATTTGTGACCAAAATACTGATGTGGCAAGCAAAAGCCCAAAAAGAAGAGTAAAATGTTTAAGCTTCATCAATTTTATCCGTTAGGATCGTTTGTGATTGGACAATATATGTGGGTCTTTGCTTACTCTGTACAAAAAGCTTGCCTAAATAGATGCCAACAATGCCGATTAATATCATTTGAATGCCGCCAATAAACAATACCGAAGCGATAAGTGAAGACCAACCAGTTATGGCATCATTTGTAAATAAGGCAATGTAAATTGCATAACATCCATATAAGAAGGCAAGAATTGCAAAAAAAAGCCCAATATAAATTGAAAAATAAAGCGGCTTTGCACTTGAAGATGTAATGCCATTCAAGGCAAAATGAAACATCTTGGCCAAGGAATATTTTGTTTGTCCACTGTGACGTGCGGCAGGTATGTAATCAATAGCTACTTGCCTGAAGCCTAGTGTAGGAATTAGACCTCGTAAAAACAAATCTGATTCTTTATAACCCTTAATTGCCTCAACAACCCTACGGTCCAACAAGCGAAAATCTGCCGTTCCTTCCTCGATAGGAACTTCCGATATACGATTGGCCAACCAATAAAATGCCTTTGCGCTCCATTTTTTAAATAATCCAGTATTTTGAACATCCTTGCGGCGCGTATATACAACTTGAGCACCTGAACGCCAATGTGGTATCATTTCCATTATAAGTGCTGGAGGGTGCTGTAGATCGGCATCTAAACTAATAACGGCATTCCCTCGGGCATAGTCTAGCCCTGCTTTTAGGGCGTGCTGATGTCCAAAATTTCTGCTGAATTGTAAAAAATGAATGCGCTGATCTGCTTGGCGCATTTCTTTAATTAATTCCAAAGAATGATCGGTACTGCCATCATCAATAAAAATGATTTCATATGCAGTAATTTCAAGTTGCTGCATAATGTGTTGTATTTCCTTAGTGAGCACAAGGACATTTCCCTCCTCATTATAAGTTGGAACAACCAATGAAATTTCTATAACATTTGATGCATTCATGTATGGCGAAATTAATGAAATCGCTCGGCTTTCCCTATATTTGCGTAAATAAATAGAAATGTCAGTGAACAAACCAATATCAACAGACAAAGCCCCAAAACCAGTAGGCCTTTATCCGCACGCGCGCCGTGCTGGAAACCTATTGTTTCTTTCAGGAGTGGGGCCAAGGGTTGCTGGATCTGACGCAAATGACACTGCAGTACCAGGTCTCAAACTCGATCACAATGGCAATTTCATTGACTTTGATTTTGAAGCGCAGTGTCGCAGTGTCTTTGATAATGTACGTCACATCCTTGAGGCTTCGGGCTCTTCTTGGGAACAACTTATTGATGTAACTGTTTTTTTAGTCAATATGAAGCGGGACTTTCAAACCTACAATAAGCTCTATGCCGAATACTTTAAAGACAATCTCCCGTGCAGAACAACCGTTGAGATTTCTTCGCTCCCGACGCCTATTGCTATTGAACTTAAATGTATTGCCACTATTGAATCTTAATTTATGATTGCCTTTTTAATTCGTATCGCTCTTGCACTGGTTGCTACTTTTTTCAATGTTTATCTCTTTTATTCCGGGCATTGGGGTTGGGGAATTTCATTTATTCTGGTAAGCGCCCTGATTATCTTGTCATTTTTTAGAAATGAAAACATGATTCTAGCACTTAATCAAATGCGTGTTGGCAATCAAGACAAAGCAAAGGCACACATAAATAAAATAACACACCCACATTTAATGCCAAGAAAGCAACATGCTTACGTGCTTTATCTCAAAGCTGTACTTGGTGCCCAAGAAATAGGATTTTCAGCAAGTGAACAGCTTTTGCGTAAAGCGCTTGATTTAGGATTGCGGACCAATGAAGATAACGCTGTTGCGCGTATGCATTTGGCGGGGATTTGTGCGCAAACAGGGCGCCGACAAGATGCAGTGAAACTACTAGCTGATGCCAAAAAATACGATAAAAATGGTATGCTCAAAGAGCAAATTAAAATGTTGCAGCAACAACTTCAAATAGCGCCTTCAAAAAATCAAATGCGCATGGCTCAAATGATGGGTGGCCGCAAAAAAACACCAAAAATGCGTTAATGAAGTCTGATGCACGCTCAATTGCGCCCTCTTGGCCTGACTACCAATTATTGGATGCCGGTGGAGGAAAAAAACTAGAGCGCTGGGGCAATATTATTACCATAAGACCCGACATTCAAGCCTACTTTCATTCTGGGATGCCTTTTTTGGAATGGAATAAAATTGCCCATTGGGAGTTTGTAGAAAATAAAGGGAAAAACGGCCGTTGGAAGGCACTCAAATCAAATGCCCCTAAAGATTGGGAAATCTCTTTTGGACGACTAAAATTCATTATCGGCATAAGTACCTTTAAACACCTCGGGCTTTTTCCGGAGCAAGCTATCAATTGGGAACACATCGACGCCAATGTAAAAGACAATAATAAATTCTTGAATCTTTTTGCCTATACTGGTGCGGCAAGCTGTGTTGCAAGAAACAAAGGAGCCGATACTTTTCATATAGATTCTTCAAAATCCATACTCAATTGGGCAAGGCAAAATATGGATGCAAGTCGCTTGCTTAATATTCATTGGGTTTTAGAAGACGCATTGAAATTTGCAGAAAGAGAGGCCAAAAGAGGGCATTTGTATGACTACATTATTATGGATCCGCCTGCATGGGGTAATGGCACCAAGGGTGAAAAATGGAAGTTAGAAGATAAAATTGATCAACTTTTTGCTGCCACAGCCCAAATTTTAAATCCAAACGGGTCTTTGACCCTAAACACATATTCGCCGGCCATAGAACCAAGTTTGTTAACTCAATTAGGACAAATGTATTTCTCCAATCGCAATTGCGAACAAAGCCAATTGTTTTTAATGAGCCAAACAGAAAAAGCGCTTTATTGCGGTGAATTGTTGCGCATTCAATAACAAATCCTATAACAATTCGTTGGCCAAATTAGCCAACTCTGAACGCTCTCCTTTTTCGAGCCGCACATGAGCAAAAAGTGGTTGTCCCTTCAGCCTATCTATTAAATAAGCCAAGCCATTGCTATTTTCGTCTAAGTATGGCGTATCGATTTGATGGACATCACCTGTAAAAACAATTTTTGTGTTCTCACCTGCCCTAGTGATAATTGTTTTTACTTCGTGGGGTGTTAGATTTTGTGCTTCATCAATAATAAACATAATATTGCTCAAACTTCGGCCTCTGATGAATGCAAGCGGTGTAATAACAATGCGCTTGCTTTGTTCCATTTCTAGAATTGCTTTGTGTTTTTTTTCATTTTCGCCAAATTGTGATTTGATGAATTTTAAATTGTCCCAGAGAGGTTCCATATAAGGCCCTATTTTGTCATCGGCATCCCCGGGTAAAAAACCGATTTCTTTATTGGAAAGTGGAACCAAGGGCCTTGCTAAAATAACCTGATTGAATTTTTTATTTTGTTCTAATGCCGAGGCTAAGGCCAATAAGGTTTTTCCCGTTCCCGCTACCCCTTGCATGGCCACGAGCTTTACCTCCGTATTAAGCAATGCATGAAAAGCAAAAGCTTGTTCGGCATTTTTAGGCTTTATGCCATAAACGAATTCTTTTTCTATTCGCTCGATTTGATCGTTGTTGTGATTATAAAAAGCCAATGACGATGATTTGCCATTTTTAAGAATATAATAACCATTGGTTATTTTTTTTTCGCCTAAAAGCCCATTCTCTTCAACACTACCTCTAGTAAAAATTTCTCTAATCACCTCAGAATCAATGCCATCTACTCCATATTTACCAACTGATTGAATCTCATTTGAATCAACTTTGCCGGTTTGGTAATCCTCGGCAATAACACCAAGCGCTTTGGCTTTAATGCGCAAGTTGATGTCTTTAGTTACTAAAATGACGGTGCGTTTTGGCTCTATCTCCATCAATTGAAGCGCAGCATTGATAATCTTGTGGTCATTTTTACCCATGGCAAACACTTTTTCGGCATCAAGGCCGCTTAGCTGTTCATCCATGATCACCTTGAATTTACCCAAGCCTGTCCCTAAGGAAATCCATTGCTGTAATGAACCATGACCAGATAATTTATCTATATAACGAATGACCTCTCTGGCAGAAAAATTCTTTGTGTCGTTTCCAATTTTAAATTTATCGAGTTCTTCAAGAACAGTTATCGGTATGGCAACATTGTGTTCGTTAAAGTTATTAATGGCATCAAAATCGTGTAATAAAACTGAAGTATCTAGAACAAAAATCTTTTCCCTTTTTCTCATTCGCTTTTTGTTTTGAATATACAGATTTTTCTATTTCGAAAATCAATGATGATACAAGTCAAGGGTAATTTTTTTTTAAAAGCTACAGCTTACTAAAAAAAGATTGAAACACTTCGTCTAGACTGGAGAAATTAAAAGAAAAACCGGCATCTTTTATTTTTTGATTACTGGCTTTGAGATCTGCTAAGATCAATACAGCGCGTTCTCCCAACAATAATTTGAGAAGAAACCCAGGAACTCGAGGCAAAAACAAAGGGCGCCTAAGCCACTTTGCAAGCAGTATGGTCATTTCTTTATTGGTATTGTAGTTGGCAAAGGTATTATAGGTGCCCGTCAAGTTTTTATCGATTGCAAAGTGCATCATTCTACAAAGATCATCAATATGAATCCATGGGCTATTTTGATGGCCAGAACCCAAGATGGCTCCAAATCCTAAATTTATTGGCTTTTTGATATAATGCAATGTTCCGCCGTGTGGAGTTAACACCATAGAAACGCGAAAAACACACCCTTTAACTTGTTTTAATATATCTTGATGTGCCTCTTCCCATTGCTGTACCACTGAAGACAAAAAGTCTGATCCATAGGCTTGTGATTCTGAAAAAACTTTATCATCTAATTGGCCATAGCAATTTATTCCAGATGCGCCGATGTAATATTTTAATCGCGACATTTTTGGGAGCATGGCCGCCAAAAATTTTGTGCTTTGAACACGAGATGCTATAATTTGTGCTTTTCTTTTTTTTGTCCAACGACCAGCCCCGATGTTTTCGCCAACCAAATTGATCAATATATCTACCTGATCTAACTGATCTAAGCTCATTGTTGCAGCGGTTGGATTCCAGAAAACATCTGTGCTTTTTTTAGGGTTTCTTGTAAGCATTATTACCCTATAACCCTGATGGCTTAAATGTTGAAAGAGCGCTGTTCCAATTAAGCCCGAGCCTCCGGCTATCAATACAGTAGGGATATCCTTTATTTCTGATTGCATTTGCCTTTGAGTTCTTGAATAATTTCTGGATCTGATTGTTGTAACGATTTACACAGTTTTTCTTTCTTAATTAAGGCTTTCTTAAGATTCATGGTGTCTGAATGGCTTGCTTTTAAAGACCATATTTTAGTTGAAAATTGATTCACTTTTTGGGCCTGCATTAAACAAGCACACGCCGTTTTATCACCCTGAGAACAGCTGAAAAATGAAACAATAAAAACCGATAAAAAAAAGAAGCTTTTTAACCCGTACATTTAGAACAAAATTAAAACTAATTCGTAGAATTACTCATGCGCATTGTGACTTCTTTCTTTTTGTTTTTATTCTTCTTTACAGCTGGAAATGCACAAGTTTGTTTTGAAACTTTTAATCCTAAAAAACAATTAGTTGCAACCACAATGTTGTGCCCAAGTGCCATGCAAGAAGACCTAGAGCAGCTTCATAAACACATTCTAAATACGCATCCCAATCCAACTTATTATGGTGAGCTTAATGATTTAAGTACGGCTTATCAAAATGCACTTTCAAAAATAAATAAGCCTTTAAGCGTTTTTGAATTTCTTGTTGTCGTAAATGCTTATCTCAATGTATTGAAAGATTCACATACAGGAATCAATCCGAAGCAATTTTTATATGGTGTTAATTTTAAAAGAAAAGTGCTTCCGTTTTCTGTTGCACAAATTGATCATAAATTTTTTGTGAAATCAGCCATAGACCCAGCATTTACAATAGGTGCTGAGCTCATTGATATTGATCAATATAAGGTAACTGAGCTCTTTGAATATGGTAAAATGTTGAGCCTAACAGAAGGACAGGCAGATGAGGCAACTCATGAAATAGCTGGTGAGTATATAAGTGTGGCTTATAATTTGCTTTCGATGTCGATGAGTGAAACGAAAACAGCCCAGGTAAAAATGGTAAAAGTAGAAGGCGATACCGTTCAGCGAGAAATAGCATTTTTATCGTCATGGAAATACTTTTTGGATTCTTATTTCATTGATAGTGACCCCATTGTGAGTTATTCTTTTGATGGGCAAAACAACGCACTATTGACCATAAACTCATTTGAACCGCTTTCATTAAATCATTTTAAAAAAGAACTAGATGCATTTTTCAAAGAAGTAAAACTGCGCAACTGCCCAGTACTTTATATTGATTTACGCAACAATCTTGGAGGGTTGCTCAGGGCAGAAGAATACTTGTTTAGTTATATCAACACAAAAGATACTCCTATTCAAACCAACTACTTATACAAACGCAGCGATTATGATCGGTTTGCCATGCTGAGCCCTTTTCAGCAAATACAATTTGTCAATAGGGCCAAACATTATTATCCAGAAGGGTTGATTTCTAAGGAATATGATTTTTATAAATTGCCTAAAGGAGCAACTTGTACGATTCTTTACGACTATATCCCAAAAAACAATTTAAACTACGTTTATAATGGAGACTGCAAATTGGTACTCAATGCCAATTCAATGTCCGCATCGGTATTATTTGCGGGTTGGTTTAAATTTATCAATCGGGGAGAAATTCTAGGTGCTACATGCATGGGTGGAATAGGCGGTACATTTGGAAATCCCGCAGTCATTACACTTCATCATACGCGAATTGAAGTCATGGTCTCTACGCTCAAGTTTACACCTCTTCATATTCATGAACGTATTCTTGCACCGATAGTACCAGATGTTCCCTTAAAAGCCTCTAGACAGGATTTAATTGAAAAAAGAGATCCTTTTTTAGAGTATCTTAAAAATCACCACCAATAATAAACAGCCCAAACAACTAAATAACGCGCAAACTTTCCTAGCCCCATAAATATAAAAGTGGGAAACCATGGCGCCTTAAAAAAGCCAAGGGCTATGCCAATAATATCTCCAACGATGGGCAACCAACTCATTAGCGCTAAAATGCTCCCAAAACGATGTATGTGTGCTTGCCACTTTTCTATGGCCTTGGGTTTGGCACCAAACCTTTGAAGCCATTTTGGATTGCCTAAATATCCAATGGCGTAGTTCAACCAAGCGCCAAAGGTATTGCCTGCGGTCGCTATCAGGATACTAGCCATTGGATCATACCCGTAGCGCAACATTCCTAGTAAAAACACTTCTGACGCCACAGGAAGAACAGTTGCAGCAAGAAAGCTCGCTAAGAATAATCCTAAATAACCGTATTCAAAAGTCATTGATATAAAAAAAGCCGGTTGCCCGGCTTTGTTTTTTTGAGATGATCTTTATTGCCTTACGAATTTTTTGGTAGTCGTATGGCCATTGGAATAAATATTCACAGTATAAATTCCTTGAGCCCATTGATTTGAAGCCAGATCAATTTCTTGAATTCCTGCGGCCATTTGCCCAAATTGCATGCTTTGCATTGTTTTTCCAGTAATATCTCGTACTGCAATGCTAACATCACTTGTGTTTTGCAATTCAAAACGCAAGGTGGCTAGATCGTTGGTTGGATTTGGCATAATTACTGCTTGAGAAATTTGAATTGCTTCTGAAACATTCAAGACCGGATCAAAATTCATACGCACGATAGGCGTATTGGTTGTATAATACCAAGTATTGTCCGAGAGGTCTAAAAAGAAAGAAGTTTGAGGATCAGACTTGCCAGAATTTGACACACGCAGACCAGTCGTGTAGCATCCTACAACCGCTAAGTAAGTGAGCCCTGCTGTTACATCAATATAGGGTTCGAGTTCTAAAATTAAATTTGTATTTAGGTTATTTGCTGCCAATACAAAAGGTGCTGATTCCGATTCAAAAACGAAATCGCCAGTAGTAGGATCAACTGAATAGAGTTTAACAAAAATTTCTGTTCCTACAGTGGCCCCATTGGCGCCACCTGGCAGGCGCACATTGATTGCTTTTAGCGTAGCATCTTGAAATATGTCGAAAAGGTTTCCAACTTCAAAACCATCGGTTCCATTAGAGGTGCTTCCGGATGGCGTGCCTTTATCACGGGCATAGATAAAATCGGTAACCGCAATGTCGATATTCTCGATGGCGTTGTTGGCAGGAATATCATCTGTTGAATCTGCCGTTATTGATCGGCTAATGGTAATTGTGCCTGGTGTGGCTGGTGGGGTATAAAAAGTAGTAAGTTCTATTGCAGCTGTATCTAAAGAATTGATAGAAACTGGGGCAGAAGAACCCGTCCAAGCACCGCTATTGGCATCGATATTTAAGGAAACGTTTGTTTGGGTATTTACTCCGCCATTAAAAACATCTGCAGCAAAACCAATTTCTGTTACTTGCTCGTCGGGAATTTGATAATATGGCAACCCAACAGAGCCCCAGTAAGTTGAAGTTACAGAAAGGTCATTTGTGGGATTGGTAACCACTTTTACATCATCGATATACCATCCGTAAGTAATCCAGACATTAGGATTGGTAGCAGAGCCAGGGTAGTTTGTTGTCCAAGAAAAACGTATCCATATTGGGCTCGGATTTGCCGGTAAATAGGTTGCTAAATTGATAATTTTAGCATCTGGATTAGCAAAAGCTGAACCACCTGCAGCAGACAATACGGGCTTATCCAAATTATTGCCAACCGTAACCCATGTTAATCCGTCGGTAGAAATTTGTATTTCTTGTAGATCATTGAACCTTGCACCGTATTGTTCAAACTGAATTGAAACCTGATTGCTTCCGCCCAGTGCAGCTATATCAATTGCTTGAGCTGTTGTTAGCGTATAGGTTACATTGAGGGCTTGGGTTCCAGGGTTAGCCGTAGGGTCGCCGTTTACCAATTCTGCATAGTTTCCTGCAGAGGTAGAAGATATCCCATTATTTGACCACCATCCGTCGTTGGTGTTATTGATGTTCCAACCGAATTCTATTCCTGATTGTCCTGAATTGTCGATAATCCAATTGGAAGGATCAGAAAAGTCATCGGACCAAAGTGTAATTCCAAGAATTTTTTCATTAGAAATTGAAGCCGTTGATTCTTTTGGCGCTTTAATTAGTTCTTGAAATGTTTGAATTCGTGGTGCCTTTTGCGCGTAAGCCGCAGTAGCTAGAGCACTGATAAAGAGTAATATTTTTTTCATTTGCAGAGATTTTTAATAATAAATATATGTAAAACTACGCGTCCTTCAAAAAAGGTAGCTGTTTTCTTGCTTCAACCAAATTAGACCAAGATAATGATAAGTGAATAAATTCTTCTTTTTCGCTTGGAATAAAATGCGATTGGCCGTATAAATCATAGGCCTGGCTTTGGCCATTATAATGCAATTCATTGCCATCTAAACCTGTTCGGTTGCATGCAACAACATAACATTGATTTTCTATCGCCCTAGCTTTAAGAAGTGCATCCCAATGATGTATTCGTTTTTGTGGCCAATTGGCAATATTTAATAATACGTCATAAGCAGGTTGGCCATTTGAATCCATTCGATTTCGGATGAGTTCTGGAAATCGCAAATCGTAACAAATCTGTAAATTGAATTTCCAACCTTTGTAAACCACAATTTGCTCTTTATCACCACGCGTAAAAAATTTGTCTTCACCACCTAGGCCAAAAGTTTTTCTTTTGTCATAAATATGCGTCGTGCCATTCTCTTCTACAAATACACCGCGATTATAATACTGAGCATGCTGCTTTATCATAATAGAGCTATATACTGCGCATGACATTTTTTTTGCAACTGTGACTAAGAATTGAAGCCCTTCTGAATTATTCCAATCATCTGCCTGATTTATATCCATTGAAAACCCTGTGTGAAACATCTCGGGAAGTAAAAGAATATCTATTTGTTTGTGTGGTTTAATTAAAGATTCCACACGCTTGTAGTTGGCTTTTTTGTCTTGCCAGACTTGATCAAATTGAATAATCCCGACTTTTAAATCTTGCATAACCGTTCAATTGCAGTTTCTAGGGTTTGATCTGTTTTTGCATAACAAAAACGAATCAGGCCTTGGTCTTGCCCATTGGCGTTAAAAACAGAAAGCGGAATGGCAGCTACACCATAATTTTTGGTGAGATGAATGCAGAAATCATAATCCGAAATATCGGTAATTTCTGCAATTGATGCAACTTGAAAATAACTTCCTTGTGCTGGTAATAAGCCAAATTTACTTTTTTTCATTCCCTCTCTAAACAAATCCCTCTTTTGCTTATATAATATCTTAACTTGATTTAAATCAGTTTCTTTCAAATATAATGCAAGTGCATGTTGGGCAACACTGTTTACAGAAAAAACTAAAAACTGGTGAACCTTATGAATTTCTTTCATCCATGTTTCATTGCAGACCAAATAGCCAATTTTCCATCCCGTAATATGGAATGATTTGCCAAACGACGACACGATAATTGCACGATCGCGTATTGATGGATATTGATGAATGGACTGATGGGGCTCGTATGTGATGAATTCATAAACCTCATCTGATAATAATATTAATTCTGGGTGCGCTCTCATCAAGTTTTCCAATTCTCTAAAATCCTTTGCATCCCAAATGGTACCGCTAGGATTATGAGGATTATTTATGATGAGCATTTTTGTCTTTGGACCAACACTTTCTTCAATAAGCTCCCAATCTGGCTTAAAATCTTGTGCTAATGAAATGCGCTTGGCTTTTGCACCAACCAATAAAATTGGTGCTTCATAACAATCATAACTAGGGTCGAGAATAAGAACCTCTTCGTCGGCTTTTATGAGTGCTGTAATTGCCGTATAAATTGCTTGGGTTGCTCCTGCAGTTATAAGCACTTGGGGTGTTGCTATACTACGCAGATAATAGGTAGAAACCAATCGGGCAATTTCTTCTCTCAATGTCAGATTTCCTGCCATTGGCGCATATTGATGCGCGTCTGAACTTGCAGCCTCTATCAAGGCATTTTGCAATGCTTCGTCGATTTCAAAATTTGGAAACCCTTGGGCTAAATTTATTGCGTTATATTGCTGCGCTAAGGCAGACATTGTTGTAAAAATGGTGGTGCCAAGATTAGGTAGTTTTGAATTCACAAAACTATTTTTGGCCACCACTCAACTGCTTGGCTTGCTCTAAGGAAATTCTATTGCGGTTATTAAAAGCAACAATAAAAGCCTCTGGATAGCCATTTGCTCTTAATTGATTCTGTAATGCAGTAGCTTCATCTAATGTGCGCAAACCTGCTCCAAGACAATATTTATAGCTGCCTTCGTGCTGATATTCATAAACGTCATCGCGCTTGTATTTGGCAGTTGGATTCGGGATTTGAACACTAGCAGATTCAACTTGCACCCTATAATGTACCCCTTTTAATTCTTCGCTGTCTTCAAGATTTGTGAGTCTAAAATCTTCTTGATTTGTTTCTTGGATCACAACATTACCTTTACCATCTGTAGCTTCTGCGCCTCCTTTAGGTGCTATGGTAGCAGATCCTGTAGTAATGTTTAAGGATTTAATGATGAATTCAGTTCGACGATTGAGCTGATTTTCTAAATCTGAACATTGTGATTTTTCATTTTCACAAGGGCAATTTACCTTTAATTGTGTTTCGCCGTAGCCTTTATAGGTAATGCGCTCAGGATTCGAAATGCGTGCCTTAATATAATTTGCTGCTGAGATTGCCCTGTTATTTGAAAGCCTTTGGTTGTAATCTAAAGATCCTCTACAGTCTGTATGCGAACCCAGCTCAACTTCAATCTTATCGTGTTTGTTCATAAAGCGAACCACTTTGTCTAGTTCAATTATGGCATCAGGTCTTAGATCCGCCTTATTAAAATCGTAATAAATTGATTTCAATCCTAATAATGCTGTTATTTCCTGCTCCAATGACAATGGTTCTAAGGTAAGGTCAACGAGATCACCTACATTCACCAAAAGGGAATCAACTACAGTAAAATTAAATGAAACTTCTTTTGAATTATACCCTTCCTTGTCCAAATAAATAGTGAATTGCAGGACGGATTCCATCGGAATACTATCCAAATATTGAGTAAGCTTGCCAACTTCGCTAGTAGTTCCCGTAAACAAAACTATACCGGTCGAATCTTCAATAATACGCACTGCTACATCCGATACCGCTTCACCAGATTGCGCATCAGTAACTAAGTACTCAAGAGGAAGATCAACAAACTTCTCTTTTAAATTGAAAGCATAAATATCGTCTGTTACACCTGCCGTGCCCCGATTAGAAGTGATATAACCATTTTTGTTATCTGTAAAGAAAATTGCTAAATCATCATTTGCAGAATTAAATGGCGCTCCGAGGCTTTTTACTTCTAAATTTTCAACAAGGAATAGGTCGTAGCCGCCAATACCCTTGTGCCCCTGAGAGGTAAAATATAACTTATCGTTAAAAACAAGAGGGAAAATGTCGTTTTTATCTGTATTGACAAATCGAACGGCCTCCTTTTGACCAAATTTTCCGTTTTCAAAAGTACATTTGTAGATATCCATTCCACCTAAACCACCAGGCATATCAGAAGCAAAATACAATAGTTTATTTTGCTCATCATAGAAAGGATGTGTCACATTGTATTTGTCGTTATTGAAGGGAATAGGCAAAGGCTTCGTCCACTCATTACTTGAATTCCTTGTAGAATAATAAATGGTTAACTTTTCATTTCTATCTGAACCATAATTGTTAGTAAAAAACAAGAGGTCACCTTTAGTATTGGTACTAATTGGCCCATCATAAAAACATGTATTAATAAGCATTAATTCATGCGTTTCAGCCGACATCAAAGTAGGCTCTTTAAGCAAACAGCCATTTACCTCGTAAAGATCCGAAAAGGGTTTTTTTGAAAACTCATCCATGTCAATATCCTCGCAAGAATTTTTTGCTGCAGACAATACGAATAGTTTGTCGCCCAATTTGCGGGTTGCAAAGTCATCATATGGTGTATTGAAGCAAGCGGGTGTGAGCGTAACCTCATACTGATCAAAAGAATTTGTAGTTTGAGACCAGGCCGAAAAAGCAGTGCTTCCTACGACAACTAAAGCTAGGATTTGACGAATAAAAGTCATTTAAATCAATTGAAAAAACGTGGACCTTGGCAACGATTGTTATTATTAAACTTATATCTTAATGCCAACTCATGTGATTGTATAGTTACGGTATTCATATCCGAAAGCGGGTATGTATATGAATATCCTAAATAAAATTTATTATTGAAGTCATAACCTAAGATCGCTCCAACCGCGCTATTAAGTTGATATGAAACACCAAAATCAAAACCAACCTTGTGTGTTAAAATCATATTGATATCCAAAGTTAAAGGCAATCCTTGCATAACTCGACCAACTACATTTGGACGAATTGTCCAAGAATCATTTAGCTTGGCATTTCCACCCAAATAACCTACATAACCTCCTTTGGTTTCTACATAAAGGTTGTGATTGCGGTCTTTAAAATAGGTTTCGCCAACTCGCGGTTGTGAAAAGCCAAGATAAAAATTCTTATGGTAAAGTAAAAAACCATAACCAGCGTTGAATTGTAAACCAGTAGTCATATTGGTAAGCATGTCTGGATCCATTGGAATATTTGTGGTCAATTCTGTTAGGTTGACATTGGTGTTGCCGGCAATAGCTCGAAGGCCCACGGCAAAACGCCAATTTTCGTTTAATTTCAAATGGTATGCACCATTAACTGCTAATTGTGTCGACTTCACTGGGCCAAGTTCATCTTGAAGCAATGAAACGCCAAGACCAAAGCTTTTCAAAATATTGAAATTTCCAGAAAGCGTCATTGTCTTGGGTGCTCCTCGCAAACCAGTCCATTGAGTATTTGCTAACGACGATATGTCATTATAAGAGTTCGAACCTGCCTGAGCTGGATTGAGCATTAGGGCATTGAACTGATTTTGACGATAATTAGGGTCTTGTGCTTGTGATTGGTAACTCACAAGCACTACGCCCAATGTCAAGATGATGCTATTGATCTTTTTCATATCTATTTGTCTAAGACTTCTTATTGATTAACACGATTGATGTATACATAACCATTGAGTTGTTTGCCTCCATCCAAAATGAGGATGTAGTAATAGGTGCCATCTGGAACTGGCGTACCAGAATCCAATAAAGTACCATCCCAATCATTATTATATTGACTGCTGTAATAAACTTTTGTTCCGTAACGACTATAAACGGTCATTTCCTTGGTATTGTATCCTTCAAGCCCCGGTATTACCCAAGTGTCGTTGAAGTTGTTTCCGTTAGGTGTAAATGCATCAGGAACTGAAGGGCCGGAGGCATTACCACAAGCATCAGACGCGATTACAGTAACCATAACTTGTGCAGATGATTGATTGCCACTATTGTCTACCAAGGTAACTGAAATAAGGTTATTACCTACATTAGAACAGTCAAAGTCAGTCTGGCTAATGATCACATTGGCAATGCCACAATTATCATAAGAACCGTTGTCTACATCACCAAAGTTTAGTGTTGCACTACCGTTGGCATCTATAATAATAGAAGTGTTTGCCAACAATACAACTGGCGCTGTTTCATCAACTACAGTTACATTTTGATCAACTGTGGTTATGTTTCCTGCACCATCTGTTATGGTCCAAGTAACTACTGTAACACCTAATGGATATGTAACAGGTGCATTATTGGTAATTGCTAAGTTGTTGGTACAGTTATCTGTTGCTATTGGCATACCCAAATTAACACCTGTTGCCTCACAGAAATCATTTGAAGATACCGTGATATCGGCAGGTGCTGTTGCTAATGGTGCTGATTGATCAACAACAGTTACAAGTTGGGTAGCAGTAGCAGTATTGCCAGAGTTATCTGTAACTGTCCAAGTAACAACTGTTGTTCCTATTGGGTAAATTGCTGGTGCATCGTTTGTCACGGATGCCACGCCACAATTATCTGAGGTGCTCGGTGTACCAAGTGTTACGCCAATTGCCTCACATCCAAGATTAGGTGTAGTTGTTACGTTTAATGGAGGTGTAATAGAAGGAGCCGTGTCATCACCAATGAATACATTCACTGGATTTGAAGTGGCCTCACATCCATTTGAACCTATTGCAGTAACTGTATAATCACCTGATTGCGAAACCACAATAAACGGTGTAGTTGCTCCTGTGCTCCATTGATAGCTTGCGGCATTAGAAGCAAACAACACTACAGTTCCTCCAGGGCATACAGATGTTGCGCCGCTAGCAGTTATCGTAGGTGTAACAGGATTGTTCATCACTGTTACTTGTGCAGAAACAGAAGCAGAACATCCGCCAGAAGTTACTGTGTATGTCATGGTAGTTGTACCAGCGTTTAAGCCAGTAACATTTCCAGAACCATCCACTGTTGCTATGAAGCTATTAGCTGATGTCCAAATTCCACCCATAGTTGAAGAGGTAAGGTTAATGCTGCTTCCTTCACATACTGCGTTAGCTCCAGAAATTGCAGCTACAATCGGTGTAGCATTTACAGTAACTGCAACTATAGAAGATTGTGTTGTACAACCTGCAGCATTGGTTACTATAACATAGTAGTTGCCAGATTGTGAAACGGTAGTAGTAGCACCTTGATCGCCGTTACTCCAAACATAATTAGTTCCGCCAGTCGCTGTGAGTGTTAAAGAACCTCCCTGACAGAATACTGTTGGGCCATTTGCTGTAATGGTAGGCGCCGGGTTGGCATTGAAAGTTACAACTTCAGAAGCCGTTGCAGTACATCCTTCAATACTTGTAACGGTAACTTGATAGTTGTCACTTGAAGTTACATCAATTGATGGCGTAGTTTCACCAGTGCTCCAAGCATATGTTGCTCCTCCAGCTGCAGTTAAGGTAACTGTTGTTCCAAGACATGCACTTGATCCTGACGAGGTAATTGTAGCTACTGGTGTTGGGTTCACGGTAACAACCACAGCTGAAGATGTCGAAGAACATCCTGAAGCATTCGTTACTGTTACATAGAATGATCCACTAGTTGTTACATCTATTGATTGTGTTTGAGCACCATTTGACCATGCATAGCTTGCGCCAGCACTTGCAGTCAAGGTAACTGAACCACCAGAACAGAAGGTAGTTGTACCGTTTGCTGTAATGGTTGCTGTTGCCGCAGTGTTTACAATGATAGAGGCGCTTACCTCTGCCGAACATCCGTTGGCATCTGTTACTGTGTATGTAATTGTTGCATTTCCTGCAGCTACTCCTGTAACTACTCCGTTAGCATCTACAGTTGCTACAGCAGCATCACTTGTAGACCAAACACCACCCGTAGTAGCACTTGCCATTGTAGTTGTTGCGCCTTCACAAACGATTGTGCTTCCTGTTATTGCAGCAACTACCGGTGTAGGATTCACGGTAACCACAACTGCTGAAGATGTCGAAGAACATCCTGAAGCATTCGTTACTGTTACATAATATGAACCATCAGTAGTTACATCTATTGATTGTGTTTGAGCACCATTAGACCATGCATAGCTTGCGCCAGCACTTGCAGTCAAGGTAACTGAACCACCAGAACAGAATATTGTAGTTCCGTTTGCAGATACAGTTGCTGTTGCAGCTGCGTTAACCGTTACCGATGCACTTGCAGAACCTGTACATCCGTTGGCATCTGTTACTGTGTATGTAATTGTTGCATTTCCTGCAGCTACTCCTGTAACTACTCCGTTAGCATCTACAGTTGCTACAGCAGCATCACTTGTAGACCAAACACCACCCGTAGTA
>Ga0222713_10000558_pt1 | contig 42262 bp, 98 predicted proteins | sample C33_649DmetaG_FD_165061 | JGI IMG/M metagenome (GOLD analysis project Ga0222713, IMG submission 165061) | Estuarine water microbial communities from San Francisco Bay, California, United States - C33_649D | ecosystem: Environmental > Aquatic > Marine > Unclassified | place: USA: California... | reverse complement strand
TGTAAAAAACTTTACCATGCAAATAAATTGATCGATTTCTTTAAAATAAAAAAAGGGATACATTTCTGCATCCCCTCATCGTATTCACGATTAAAAAAGAATCTTTAGATACAAGGTAACCATTCACTCGGGTTACTCATTGTTCCTTTGGCATCACGAAAGCCTTCCACCATTTCACTGGCAACCTTGTGGCTTGCTTCGTTTCTGCCGTCAAAATTATAATCCTCGCTCGCACAATTCTCCAACCACTCCATACAGAGTTTAGTAAAGCCTTGCTGTAAAGTTCGGTGTTCACGATTCATCTCAGCGATAAACTCTTTGTTCTTGTTGCTGAATGAGTTTAGGTAGTCGGTTACATTCTGTACCACTTCCTTTGCTTGGGTTTGTGTAGTTACACTCATAATATCTATGTGTTTAATTATACTTCAAAGATAATACAAAAAAGTTTACCATGCAAATAAATTGATCAATTTTTTCAAAAAAAAAATGGGGAATTTCTTCCCCACTTCCTTAACTCTCTGCTACAAGTAGTTTAAGATATTCTTGCTTACTCAAATGTCTTTCTCTACCAAGTGTTTCGTATTTCGCTTTCGGTTTAATCATAATACAATCACCTTGTCTCACAATCTTTTCAATTCCACCTTGTGCGATATTGGTTTGAATAGTCCAAGCAATACAATCAATGGCATCAACTTCGTTTGGGTTAAAGTTCCAACGATTTAATTCCTTATTGTTTTCACATTTAACATTCCAAACACTATTCAAGTCCACCCAAATAAGATACTCTCTATCGGTGCTGGTATCTTTGCAACGAACATAATAGGCATCACTCATTCTTCGCCAATTATCAACACCCTCGTTAAAGTATTCACCATTCACTTTGTAAAGTTCATAGGTGTCATCAAACTTGTGTTCAACTAACTCACCTTGCTCGTTTATCCAAGTGGTTTGTTTCTTAATTGTTTCGGTGCTTATCAATATCGGATTGACCTCTGCAACCATTTTATCCAATCCAAGAAACAATAAAGCGATTCGCCTTTGTTCCAAGTTAGGGATTTGTGCTATCTCCTTAAAGTTTAAGGGTTGGATTTCTTCCCAAAAATCCTGCAACTCATCAAAGGGACAATCTCCACCTTTGGTTTTGAGCATACGACAACCTAAATTAAATTCGGTTGGTACATTGTTGATTACTATTTCCATTTTGTTTATTTGTTAATTCAAATGTAAGTATAAAAAAGTTACTGACCAAATTTAATCATCACTATCTTGATAGACATAGTATTCGTTTGATACACTAACGATAAGTTTGTTATCTTTGAAAATGATTTCGCTATCGGTAATATCATCTTCGTTAGTGGTGTATGAATACCAATCATTTATTTCGCCATCACCCTCAATATCGGGTGTGAAATTATCACAAACGCTACTAACTTTTTCACCGATACTATCAATCAGTTCTTTCCTTTTTTGGTTAATGATAAAATCTTTTTTGTAGTTAAAGTTTGCACCCTCACTCTCACCACCATTTATGTCTCTAACGAACTCTTTAACGAACTGAATTTCCTCATCAGTAAGTTCCACTTCAATATCACTTGTAATTCTCTCACACCACTCCGATTGAGCCGACTTCATATAGTTAAACTCATCTTCCTCATCGTTTAGTTCAATTAGTACATTCCCATTCTCACCCATATAGTGTCCATCGGAATTTACATAGAACTCTACTCGGTTATAGACCTCGTGGTCAAAGTAGGTTGATAGGGTTTCGTTCTCAATAATTTCCTCGCCCTTGTGGATATTAAGGGTTGTGTCATTCATACTATCACCACCACAAGTAAACTCAAAGTCAATGTGGGTGATTTCTAATTCTTTCCAAAGTTGGATAATTCTTTCTATGTTTTCCATTTTGTTTATTTGTTTATTCAAAGATAAGTATAAAAAAGTTCTCGTGCAAATTATTCTCTAATTCTTTCTAATAATTCTTCTGCCACTCTCGTTGCTTCGGGGTTCTCAATGTCCTTTACTCCATTGTTAAACCAAGGTTGAACTTCCAAGTGTTTAAGATAATCTTGTGGGGTTGGTACGAACTTCATACGAAAATCCTCTGCGATATGCAACATAGCAATATCAATCGTGTCCACACTCTTACCACTTGAATTGGTAATGTTGTACCCGAATATCTTTGGAATGATTGTATAAGCAAACCAAGTGTTGTGGGTTAATGCTCGTGATGAATTGTTGTTCATAGTCGCCTTTGGACTATCAATCAGTTCGTGGATAGCGATATAATCTTCAATCTTACCACCCCAACGCTTAACTGAACTTTTTGAATGAATTTCTGGATTTGCCATTTTGTTTTTGTTTAATGTTAATACAAATGTAAGTATAAAAAAATTACCCACCAAACTTTTTTACAAAAAAAATGGGAAACTTTCGCTTCCCACTTCTTAACAATTAAACAAAATACTCAATCCCAAACTCGTGATACTTGCTGATTGAATGGGTTATACTCAACTTGTTTACCCATTACCCAATCACCTTTCTCAACTTGTAAGGTCTTGTGTTCGTTACTCCAAGCACCATTAGGTTGTTCGTGCTTCAAGAAACTCGTTTCCTTTACCTTTACATCGGCAAAGTCGTTGATAGTGTCGGCAACCATAAAATCACCATACAATGTGTGCTGATTGATACCCTCACCAACCAACAAAGTTTTTTTGTTTTTGAATTTTTCCATTTGTTTATTTATTAGATTACAAATATAAGTATAAAAAAGTTCCCCACCAAATTATTCTAAAAGTTTTATCCAATTTTGTGAATGTGCTTCGTTTAATATATACTCATCACTCGCATCATTGTATGTCTTATCACCTTGGGAACGCAAAAACTTTACCATTGCCTCATCACCTTCGTAAATGATCCCTGTGTTATTATCTACCCAAATGTTTATCATTGCCAACCTTCTTTAATGATTTGACATTTATTACCTACCTTACTCCAGTTCTCGTACCACTCACCCCATTGTCCTCGTCTTGACCTGAACACACTTACATTCTCATCAAAACTTTTGAGCATAAAAGCATTCATTCTACGCTTGACCTCTTTATAGGTTCTTACAAGAACAACTTTGTTCTCACCTTTCTCGCTTATGTAGTGTACTGTTACCATAGTTATAATACCATATCGATTAAAGTGATTTGCGCTTCGAATCCACTATCGGTTTTATCCCACTCTCCATTCAAGGCCATTTCAGCGTCTTTACGCAAAGTATTCAAGGTACTTATCAAAGGTTCAACAACCTTCTCGAATACTTCCGAATCCAGCGTTGTCATATCCATTGGTAATTTATCCTCAACTGCAAGTGCAACCAAAATATCTTTGATTTGCTCTGCATACATTATCTTTGTTTGTTCCATAATACAAATGTAAGTATAAAAAAGTTCTTGTGCAAATTTATTTACAAAAAAGTTTGGGGGATTTCTCCCCCTTACTCTTTTAGAATCCGTACACTCTTGGCGGTGTGTTATGAGCACGATTGCGATATGTTTCACAATTCTCCTTGCTCACCCAAATAATCATCGCCTCAATTTCTTCAATGGTAGATTTCGGTTCGGTGCTATCACCTTCGTCATCTGTTCCCTGCACAACTGCGTTACCTAACATAGGGTGTGCAAAGTTCTCGAACATCCAACCACCTTCACAAGTATGGTACAATCCTTCCTCATCGGTGTAGAATGTGTCCTCGTTGTCTAGTGTCACTGGTGCTTCAAATGTTTCACACTCTCCACCAATAGCGGGTGAAATGTCTCTCCAATCGTTGATTTCGATTGCTTCAACCTTGCGGTCGGCTACATTAATTTTGTAAGCTTTCATGTCTAATTGTTTTTTGATACTTCAAAGATAATGTAAATAAATTTACCACGCAAGTTTTTTATAAATTATTTTTGATCGAAAAAAAATGGGGGATTGCTCCCCCACTATTTTAATCCCAAGCAGATTTTGGTTCAATATTAATGTAGTTCTCCTTCTTCTGCAAGAATGGTTTAAGTTCCTTAACAAAGTCCTTCTCAAGGTCTGCATTAAACAAACCACCCAATGCACTCTTAACCACTTCAAGTATTGGTGTGTTGGTTGTGGTGTCCTCAAACATACAAATCAACTCAACCGACCAATCTTTTGGTATTGAACCATGTTCTTGGTAACCCACCTTTGCCTTCTTCAAACCTCTCTTAATGGTAATGCTTGGTGTTTCGTACACATCACACATATCATCGTACCAATCAATTTCGCTGAACGATACATTCGCCAACAATAGTTTCTTGGTCTTGATACCTTTCCAAAAAGATTCCAACGTGGTTGCCAATCTTTCCCCATTAACATACAACTGCGACTTGCGGTCGGAACCCGAATAGTCCGAACTGATTGTCAAAGTAATTTTGTTTTCTTGTCTGCGTGCCACTTGTATTGATAAGCACTCACTTGTAAATAAATTTTTCATGTTCAATTGATTTATGATACAAATATAAATGTAAAAAAGTTACTGACCAAATTATTTTATAAAAAAGGGGGAAATTTCTTTCCCCCGATTAATTATTCTGCAACCTCTTCTTCTTCTTCCAACTGACAAGCCTCGCCTCTTTCAGTTGCCTCAATCAACTCACGAATCTCGTGGTTGATGCTGCTTTTGAAACAATCGGTGTCATATCTAACGTCTTCAATCTCAATCTCATTCCCATTGGTGATACTGAACTCGCATCTCCCTTTGTTAATCTCGATATCGCTATCATCCGCATCATCAATGATTGCCTCAAGACGCTCCGTTAACTCCTCAAAGTTAATCTTGTTCGTACCCTCTTCAACGCTCTCAATCAACTTGATTACATCTTCCTTGGTAAACAATGAACCTGCTGATTCATTCACCTTGCTAATAACATCTGCTTTTTTCATATAAGTGGTTTTTGATTATGAGACAAATTTAATGTAATAAAGTTTACCACGCAAGTTTTTTATAAAGTTTTTTTCATTTTTTTTCTGAATCCCTTGCTTTTACTAGGGTTTTTGATTAATATTGTAGTATGAAAAAAATCATTTTTATCCTGGGTATGGTAGCCTTAATGGCATCATGCTCAACTGAAACCACCACAGAGACCACAACTACCACTGACAGCACTGTAATGGTGTGTGACAGCTGCACTGTTGACAGCACACATGTTGCTGCTGATACTACTAAATAATAGTATCTACTGTATGTGCTAGAATGGGAACCCCTAAAAAGGTTCTCATTTTTTTTTGTAATAAATTTGCACAGTAAACTTTTTTATATTATCTTTGAACTGTCGATAGGACGGGTTCGGTGAACAGCCGCAGAGGGTAGACTCCAACCTACACGATACTTTTTCTTGTTTAACTTTTGCCAGGAAACATTAAACAAAAAATAATTGTAAATAAATTTGGTGGGGAACTTTTTTATATGTAGATTTGTATCATAATCAAAAACAATTAAGCAATGGATTTATTTAAAGCACAAGAACTAGCAACAATTTTAATGAGCAAGCACGACCTTACATCAAAGGGTTGGCGATTTGAGTTTGATACAGCCAAGCGTAGATTTGGTTGCTGTAACCACAGATACAAAAAGATAACCCTATCTAAGGCGTTGGTATCAGTCAATGATGAGGCAAGGGTTAAGAATACAATCTTACATGAAATTGCTCATGCTATGGTTGGTGGTGGACATGGACACGATGCTGTATGGCGTAATAAGGCAATACAGATTGGCTGTGACGGAAAGCGTTGCTATACATCTGAGAATACCGTTATACCCGAAGCCAAATACATTGCTGTATGCAAGTCGTGTGGGCACACCCATAGAAAGCATAGGTTAACTAGAACTGTATCCGCTTGTGGTTTGTGTTGCAAGGGTACATTTAAAGCAGAATACACACTCACTTTTACACTGAATCCAAAATTATAACAGTTATGGTAGTAATAAAACCGTTTACAGTCGTGGTTAACCCTTTCACTAGGGTTGCCACTATCACCAAAGAGAATTATCTTTCTGGAGAAGTTACCAATGTGGAGATTGAGTTCAACGATCTAGACGAATGGTATTCATTCAGCATAGATGATAAGATGTATGATGCTCATTTCCTTTATGATGATGAGTTCTCATTCAACATCTATCCTGTGGATAAAAACAATAACAATGATTACACTGAATGTCTTGTTGAAAAACTAGAAATTTTATATTAATTGTAAATAAATTTGGTGGGTAACTTTTTTATACTTACATTTGAATTATGGAAAAGCAAATGACAATAGACAACTTTTACGAAAAGTATAATCCTGAATTTAATCAGGTACTTTTAAAGGATGCAAAGTGTAATCCTGAAGATATGTGTTCATTCGGTGGTTGTATGTACGAAACCTTTGGTGCGGAGATGGAATATGTTAAGCAGAAACTTAACAAGCACATTTGGACAATCGTGGACAACGATGATGGTGAGTTAATCATTATTGCTGGTTTTCACTTTATCAATCGATTGGGTTACCTGATTACACCTGAGGCGTGGGAAGATGAATACGAAGAATACAATTGCGACTAAATTCAATTAGCATTCAGATATGAAAGTGAAAACGAAAAGAGATATGTCAACCTACCATTCCTTTCTGGAGTGGTTAGGTTCTGACAATGTTATCAGGATGGGCCGCAACGACTACCGCAGCCAATGTTCTCAGTACAGTATTCGTATGACTAAGAAAGAGGCATACATATATTTCAAAAAAGAATTTATAAATTAATTTGGTCGGTAACTTTTTTATACTTATCTTTGAACTATAAATAAATAACCTATGGCACATTTCATCAACTTTGAAGAAACAATCAGCGACTTGCGTGTTGCTATGAACAAAGCAGTAACGGAAGAACTTAAAGAACACGGTATAGGTTTATTCACACCTATTGAATTAAGTACTTTGGACACACCCTTATACTTCATCCACCCAACCGAACTTGACGGTAGAAGCAGAGCAAACTCAATCTTATTAGACGGACAGGATGTGATTATCAAAACCGATGTTGGCGAATGCGTTGACTTTATGGATTTGGAAACCGATGATATGGTTGCAATCTACGAATACATTTACCACGAACTAAATTAAATTCAATATGGCACAGGAAACAATGCGACAAAAGTTAATCGATGCTATCTTCGATATGGCAGGCGATGAAATCGAAACAGTACAGGATGCAAAGAAATTTGCAATGATGTCAGACGAACAGTTGGTTGATGAGGTAATCAACTTAGCAAACTATTATAGAAATCAAGCCAACGATGATTTCAAAACTTTTAATGAGGCACCTTATGGAAACGATTAAAAGACAGGAAGCAATCGACAGGTTGGTGGATGATGATTTAGATTCATTCCATACAGGGCAGCAGGACGGTGATAATTCATACGCAGCAGCCCTGTTAGAATTCGGACACAAGGGCTACGCTGATTACACCAACGAGGAACTAGCAGCGGAACTGTTCGAAAGAAATGATTTCAATCAATTCACAGTGGTTGATGATGAACAGGAGTGGGAACTGTATTGTGAAGAATGCGGTTGGATCGGGAATGAAGATGAACTCAAGACAGCGATGTTAGAGAATGAACACAATCACCAGGACCATACACTGTATGAAACCAAAGTTTGTCCTGAATGCAGGAAAAATAATTTTTCAAAATAAATTTGGTTGGTAAAGTTTTTTATATTATCTTTGAATTCTAAAATCAAATAACAAAGCAAATGGCGACAAAAGAAAAAGACATCCAAGAACATTGGAACGCTGAAGCAAAGAAAGTACTTCAGGGTAAAACAATCATTGAGGCTCGATACCTGAATGACGAGGAAATGAAAATGATGGGTTGGTACAAGCGACCTCTTTGTTTCTTCCTGAATGATGGAACAAGTTGTATCTTATCAGCAGACGATGAGGGTAACGATGGTGGTAGTTTATTCTACGGAGATAACGGAGTATTACCAACACTTTAAATAAAAATCAAATGACACAAAAATTCGAGATTACTTCAGGGGCTATGGTATGTAGCGACCCTTGCTACACCACCGATGTTTGGTGTATGAGTACTGTTAAAAATGTAAGGATAGGTACTTGGTTGGCCCATTCCAACATTGAAACCGTTGGAGATTGGGGACAGCGGAATATTGACCTGACAATTCACCACAGTGGTATTAAAATCAACGAAAGTGATTGGGAAGAAATCTCAGGAAGCTTTGGCGTGGACAGTGGACAGTTCGGATTTTTCGATCGTGACCACTACCGTAAAGCGGCTAGTGTTAAGGATATGCCCAAATATGACTTCGGTGGGGATTTCCTGACTGACAACCGTGACCGTGATGGAGATATATGGTATCACGCTTGTTGTAAGATTACTCTAGATAAACCTGAAAGTTGGGGTGCGCTTCCAAACGGAGTCGTATCATCCTCAGGATTCGGTGACGGTTCTTACACAGTATACGGTATCAAAGATGCTTATGGTCAGTACGCTGCTTTCCGAGTAGTATTCATTGAGCCTGAAGAAGAAGATGATGATTTGGATGAGTGGGAAGAAGAAGATGATGAAAATTAATTCACATAGTAAGTTTTTTATAACTATCTTTGAATTCTAGAGCACGGGGGTGTAACAACCCCCATTTTTTTAACAACAACAAACAAGAGAGAAGCCGATGGCAGTAAAGAAAGTAAAGGTGACCAGTTCAACCTATAAGTACGTAAAAGTGACGCCAAAACAAAAAGCGGTGCCCAAGACAAAAAAAAGATAAAAAAAAGTTGCACGGCAAATTATTTTATATTATCTTTGTACCAACAAATAAAAACCATAAGATATGTTTTCAGTAGAAGAATTAAAATCAAAAGCGCCCGCAGTGTTCCGCACAGCAGAGCAAGGGGCTAAAGCAGGTGCTTCAAAGCACTACCAGTTCATCCCAACTGTGGATGTTATAGAGGACCTTTCGAAGTTCGGATGGAACATTCATGACGTGGCTCAGCAAAAGTCAAAGACCAGCCCTGATACGACTCGTCACCTAGTTCGTTTCCGTCACCAAGATTTCGGTGCTGTGGGTGTGGGTGGGAACATTCCTGAAATACTATTCACCAACTCACACGATAGAACTCGTTCAATGAACTTTCACGTAGGATTATTCCGCCTGATTTGTTCAAACGGTTTGGTGGTTGCTGACGCAACGTTCGGCAAACTTAACCTACGTCATATGGGTTATTCATTTGACAATGTCCGTGGGATGATTGGGGACATCACAGAGAAGTTACCTGTAGTGTTTGATACTATCAGAACATTCGAGACAATTGAGTTGAATGAGAAGGCTCGTAGAGAGTTTGCGATGAAAGCTTTTGCTATTCGTTACCCCGAGTACATCAAGGAGAGCAATGTTGTCGATATGGCGCTTATCTCTTCATCAGTGGATGTGGATGCATTATTGTCGGCACACCGTGCTGAGGACGCTCCTAACAACCTGTGGACTATATTCAATCGTGTTCAGGAGAAATTAGTGAATGGACAATTCAAACACCTAGGGGATGACAACAAACTTCGTCAGGCTCGTCCTATCAAGAACATCACCTTGAATCTGGATATCAACGAGGGTCTCTGGCAACTTGCTAACTCATACGCACAATGAGAATCTACACATCAGAATCAATCCCTGTAGATTTCTGTAGGGCTTGTTCACCTTCCGAAGAAGAGGCTCTGGAGATGTTCAACGATCTGGGAGATGGTCCTGACGATCGTGGCAACTGTTTCGCTTACGATGAGGAACATCCACCATACGAGGAGACGGATTATGAATGTGCTGCCTGTGGTGATAAACTGGAAGCAGCGGACAATTAAAAAATCCAGATAACGTTCTGGTGTTTATAGCGAGAATGGGGGAAGGAGAGAGCCCCCATTTTTATTTTAAAATATTTTACAAAAAACTTGCACAGTAAATTATATTACATTATCTTTGTATTAACAAATCAAATCACACATGGGAACTAGAAGTTTAACAACATTCATCTCGACTTGGAAAGACGAGAAGACAGGAAAAGTAAAGAACGAGAAAATCGTTACAATGTATCGCCAATATGATGGCTACCCAACAGGACACGGTAAGGAATTAGCGGAGTTCATCGGTCAGGGTAAAATGGTTAACGGCTTCGGTGCAAACGAACCACAGCTAGTATTCAACGGCATAGGCTGTCTAGCGGCACAGGTGGTCGCCAACTTCAAGAAAGGTGCAGGTGGTATCTACTTACACAGGGGTGGTGCAAAGAACTGTTGGGAAGAATGGCACTACGAGGTCATCTTCAATGAGGATGCTAGTGAGTTAACCTTCAAATGTATCGAGGTTCACGGTAAACCAACTGTATTTTACGAGGGTACGGTTCAGGGCTTCCTAGAATTAATTACAGAGGAAGAGGAAGAAAAGGTATAAAGAGAATGGGGAGCAATCCCCATTTTTTTTATAATTAAATTTGGTCAGTAACTTTTTTATGTTTATATTTGAATCATAAATCAATAACACAATGGCAAAACAAATTCACTATTTAATTATCGCCACTCACTTACCAAGTGACAGCGAAGTTCTTTTCTTTCCCACAGTAGAGGAAGCAAGGGCTGAATTCCAAAAACGTACACAGGAGATATTCGCACTGGATGAGAATCTGGAAGAAGACAATGATTACTGGTGCGAGGATGAATGGACTGTAAGGTTCAATGCTGGTAACAACGAAGCCCTATCAAATTTCTTGGGGGATGTTGACCACTACTTTGAGGTCTGTACAGAGGATGTTGAGGATGACTGTGAATACTTCATCGCTGACTTTTCTGAATACGTGGACGAAGTTATAATTAAGTTCTTCAACAAACAGGATGCTGTTAACAGGTATGATGAAATGGTTAATGAGGGAATCGCAATGCAACATTCACATAACAGGAATCAGAATCTAGTTAACCGTCACGACCAGTCAACTTGGGAAGATGAGGATTACGGTACACTGTTTATGGAAACAGATAACGATGACGGCTCAACTGATGCGTTCTTTGGGTTCTCTGATATTTACTGGACGTACAGAATTGGTAAAGTAGCCTTGACAAAGTAATAAAACTTTCTTATCTTTATACCATGTTACAAATCACAGCAAAAGGCCAGGAGCATATCAGGAAGGTAGTTGACCAGTTTCTCCCACAGGAGAGAGTTCACCTCAATAATGATTTCTTCGCCAAACACGGACTAGACACCACAGAGATGACAGACGATGAACTGTACACACTCTGTGAAGAAAAAGGTGAAACTGGATGCATCTGGTATTCACTTGCGACTATCTGGGAGATTTAATCCCCAGAATACACTTTACTTTGAATCCATACTGGTTATATTACTAGTATGGATTTTTCTTTGCAGGATGGTGAGAAGTGGATTGTATCCAGTAACTCTGGTAGGGTTCTGGTGGAGCTTAGAGCTTCTGGTGATCCCGTCTGGGAAGTCCAGTTCACCAGGGCAAAGTTTTTTACAGATTACCAGGCTGCGCTAAACTTTATTACAGAAAATAAGCTGCATGGTTCACCAGCCCAGGTGAAGGATTTATTCACCCCAGTTTATCTGGTACTCAGGATTAAAGAACAGGTGAGAAGGATTCATTGTGAGCTTACCTGGATTCACCAGAATTCACAGCGCATGTCAACTTACTTCCAGACAAAGGAAGCAGCCCAGGCGGAACTGGATAAGATTAAACAGGAGCTTATACTGGAACACCAGGAAGTTATTATGTATTGCAGGGGGCTGAAGCTGCCAGAATTCAAATAAAATACAAAACCCGCATTGCTGCGGGTCTCATACTAAATCAAATAAACACACATATGTTCACCAACACATGTTTCTTTACGGATCACTTATAGATATAGGTGATCGTGTCACCAGGTTTTGAATTCTGGGTGGTGGGTACGGTATCCCCGTTTTCCAGAATAGCTTTATACCTAGGTGAAATATCGTCATGCACACTAATGGGTGGCACCTTAAACTTTTTTATAACTACATGCTTCACCTCAATTCCTGTCGTTCTATAACAAGAATTCAAAAGCACTAGTATGAAAGTTGTTTTAATCAGCTTCACTATTGAACGCCTCAGGGTTCTCAAAATCGGTTTCGGTATCCATAAACATGAATCCATCTTCCAATTCATCATCAGTACAAGGCTCAACCATGTTCTCATTTAAGAAATCCATCGCCTCTCTTTTAGTGTTGAATGTTCTATAACCCGTGTTATCCTCATTCATTAGGTACTCAAGCCCGTTCAGACTAATACCGTTAATTGGTCTTCCTATTACTATCATGGTACAAATATAATACATATTTATTTACCATACAAGTTTTTTTTAAAATAATTCACTTTTATTCATTTTAAACTTTTTTACATTATTGTTTAACACTAAACTTTTTTATAAAAAATAATCGATAAAAAACTTGCACAGTAAAAACCTTTACATTATATTTGTACTTCAAATCAAATAACACAATAATTATGTTCGACTTATCTTACAAGTACAAAAGACCAACAACGTTGTTCGGTACACAAAACGCCAAGACTATTAAAGGCGAGAAATTGGGTTACACTACATTTATTATGTATATGTCTCCCGAGAAACAAAACACATCTGGAAAGAACTTATGCGCACATGCTAGCGAAGGTTGCAAGGCTGCGTGTTTATTCACAGCTGGCAGGGGAGCATTCAGTAATGTAATGACAGGACGTCTGAATAAGACTGAATACTTTCTACGTGAGAAAGATTTGTTCCTCGAGCAGGTATACAAAGAAGTTGCCAAGGGTTATAAAAAACATGGCAAAGCTTTGGCCGTTCGTTTAAACGGTACATCTGACATTCCATATGAGCACATCAAAGTCATGGACGGTAAAAACATCATGGAGTTATTTCCCGAGGTCCAGTTCTATGATTACACTAAGGACTTCTCTAGAATGCTAAAGCCGCAGGCACCTAACTACCACCTTACCTATAGTGTTGACGAAAGGGCTGTAACAAAGATTAACGCTGCCACAGCTTTGAGTTCAGGTTTGAATGTTGCAATGGTATTCAATGTAAAGGATGAAAGCGAGCTGCCTGCTGAATACATGGGCTTCCCAGTAATCAATGGCGATGAACACGACTTAACCTTCTTACATGGTAATGGAGTAATCGTTGGCCTGAAAGCAAAAGGGAAAGCGAAAAAAGATAATTCAGGTTTCGTAATTCAATTGTAAGCCATGGAAAAGATGATTGTTATGCTGCCGATCGATAAGTTCGATAGAAGAAGAGATGCGGAGCACCTGGAGAATAATATCCTGAATGAGATTCAGGTTCAGGAATGGAGAGACAAGGGAGCTGCTGTATTGCGGCTCACCGAGTTCATGGACCTATGTAATGACCAGGAGATCGAACTGGGCGGATACTGGATTAGTTACATCACCCTGAGTAAATAAATTATAAATAAAAATACTGGGGAGTTGCTTCCCCAGATTTTTTTACTTATTATTATGGATATGATAACACATTTTATGAACCACAAGAGATTCCTGAAATCCAGGGGTCAGTATTTTGATCTAGAGACAATGATTCAGGATGATCACACCAGCCGCACTGTGCTCACCACTGGAAATGTGAACCAGGTACAGGATGAACTACAGGAGATCCCCAAATTTGCGGTGGAGATCACCATCGAGGACATGGAAGACATGATCAATAATTTAAAATCACATATAAGACAAATTAAAAAAGAACATGAAACGAATTAAATTCACAACTGGGGACAAGATCCTCATGACCATCTATGGTTTAACACTCACCATGGGAATAATCAACTGCTTTCTTTCAGATCCAGGGGAGCTGCAACGTAATATTAACATATGCATCTGGATCACCTCTTCAATCATGTGGTTTTTTGGATTCAAGATGGCTTCAACCAGAAATGATCGCTTAATTCAGGCCGCTGACAAAACAAAACAGGAGATCGGCCAGAAAGCATTGAACTCAGCTCCTTCCAGTTTGAATACATACGAGAAAGGTGTATACGAAGAAGGATTCAAAGATGGTGTGAATTACCTAAAAAATGAAATGAATTCCACTTTGTAAAAAAACCCCAGAATTCACTTGTTTTTTAACCAGTTATAACTATCCTTATAAAGCCTACATGATTAATACATGTTGTTTTTGATTTGATTTCAGATATTGGGGGTGGATCAACAGAATTCATCCCCAATTATCCAACACAGAATTCAATCCCATCTTTATTATAGAATTCAATAACGTTTATGATCCAGAATTCAATTAACCTAACACAATTTTAGAATTCAACCTGCTACATGTAATATATAAAAAAGAAAAACCCCCAGAATTCACTTGGGGGTTTCTTTTATCTTACTTATTCCAGAATTCAGTTCCTCTTTCAATTCCTGAATTCTAATATTCATTGTTGTACTTCCTTTTTTTAACTCAATATAGAATTCACCATTGGGGGCCAGATATACATCTCCGATTTTGAATTCATGATCACCCCTCTCCAGGGGTTTTTCTTTTAAAAGAATTGCGTCCCGCACTATTCTTCTTCCTCTCTAGCGTCCTCTATCATCTTTTTTAGACGCTTAGCTTTTCTTCGCTCCCTTAACTTATCCTTAAGCTCCATTATTTTTAATATCGCTGTGATTACAGCTATAAAAAGACCTATTATCACACCCACTAATTGAAGCACCTCTGTGGTGCTCATTGTTATCGATAACATAGATGATACAATTCCGTATTCTGGTTTTTTAGTAAGGGTGTCCGCCACCGAATTCAATAGTTGATTTGACATTTTAATTGTGTTATACATATAAATATAAACAACATTTAGAAAGTGCATTCAATATCATAATCACCACCAACTTTTTTATAAAATGATCTGAATTCACGAGATCAGAGGGGCCCGCCTTTAGGTGGGGGTATAAGCATTTTTTTCCACATTTCCAAATTTTTTCAAAAAATTTAATGAAAAATTAACGAACGGCTCAAATTCCCCCACCGTTCCTAAAGGGTAAAACATACCATTTTACACCACTTTTCTCCACTTTCTACCACCCTATATAACATTCTGATACTCAATATCTTGCAAAGAATTCAATGAGTGTAAAAATGATCTGTGTAACACACTGTTTACCAACCAGTTGCAGCAAGCTGCAATCTCGGTGGGAATAAGTGGTAAAATACTGTCATTTATATACAATGTCATGCCATTATGTCATAGTTTTTTCATATCATAACCAGGTAGTCCTTCCACTCTTTCATCCTTAATTAATTTAGTAAAATCAGGGTCCAAATGGTCATATCCGAATGGGTTAAACCCTAAGTGTTTTTTTAATACAGCTACCAAATTATTACCAAGACTTTTAGCATCATGTATTTCCTCGTACTTATAGCTATCGTATATTCTAAATGAGATATATTTGTTTACCTCTGGTTCTCTTACGTAATGATCTTCCTTATAGTTTAAAATAACATATATCCTGTAATATGTATAACCGAACTTAGTGGATAGCTCATGTTTAATTACAATATCACTTATGATATCTTTAAACTGTAATATGGTTCTGTACCTTGTTAAAATAAAATCGTATGAATTGTCCATTTATTTTTTAAATATTAATCATTAAAACATTGTAAGATATTAAACACCTGACTATTCTTATCCTTAATAAAATGTTCGATAAGATACTCATCATCGTTAATCGTATTCATTGTAAGACCATTTAGTTTATCGTTCTCTTCGGTGAAATTAAATAAACATTTACCCTCTATAGCTTTTTGTAAATCCCAATCACCTTTCATGTAAACATTCTTACCACTAACGCCATCTTTAAAATTAAGATACATATTCTCTGGGCTTCCCTTTAGGAAATACATAAGGTATACATTACCGTTATAACGAATTGATCTTGTACAACCGTTTCCTTTTTCACTGAACACAATCGCCTCAATCATTTTGTCCGACATACCACCACCAACAATATCCATTTTCTCCATATGAATAAATGCTATCTTAGTCACCTCTTGCGAAAAGAATTGCTCTGGTGTTTCTATTAAAGAAAGTTCACTTAAATCAATATAGTTTACATCATTAACTTTATCAACAATGTAAACCAGATTACCGTGATCAGTTTCCATTAGAAAACCAGTTAGGTAATCAACACCAAGATTATTATTCTTTGAGATCTCGACTATATGTGCGGCCATCTGCTCACTCGTGACCCAACCCTTTTCTTGGGCAAGTATATCCTGTTGCTTATATATAAATCGTTGATCAACCCCAACCAATTCATAATACATATCAACATACTTATTAGGGTCTGGGTTATCGTTTTCCGTTCTATCGATAATAGAACCATCTTCACCCATCAAACCATACCTACCAAAAATTTCCAAGCAATTGGATTTATTAACAAAATCCTGTACATTAATTACGTTGTTCATATATTTTTATTTTTTACAGTTCGGTATCATCGATATCAGCCATGTAATTATTATCTTCTTCTTCTATATGTTCGAAGAATTCATCCCATGTATCATCATCGGTTTGTGGGCTCTGTGGATCAAATTCTGCTATATTAAATTTTTTTTTAGCCATAGTATTATTTATTACGTTGAAGCGAAGTTAAGTGTTCTTTTAGTCCTCTGTGTTATGAAAAATCACACAAGCTGGTAAACCATCTTCACCATACTCATCGCAATTTTTTTCCTTGTTTACAGGTAAATACTTATCCATTATCTCGGAAATTAAATTTGTATCTGTTACGAATAACTTAACCAAATCTTCTTGTGATAGTTCTGTTTTAAAAAGCATATCCTCAAGATAACAAGATATTACATCGGGTGTATAATCATTTTGTTCAAGTTCGTATTCAAACCATTCCTGATCTGGGAATCCATATGAATGTATATACCTTCCAACCATTCTCCTGAACTGATTCTTTTCATCCTTTTCAATAGTTGGTTCATCCCGTATAAGTTCATACTTTTCAGATATCTCAACATACTTTTCCTCATTCTTTAGTTTAAGATACCCGTTTAAACCCCTACCAAGATACTCAAATATAATAACAGAACCATCATCATTCTTAAGGGTGACAATCTCACCAATTGTATATTTATCTTTGTTCATCTTCTGCTGTTTTTAAAATTCATACTTTTCATATTTAATACAAATGTATATATAATTTATTTAACGCACAAAAAAAATGAGGATTATTTTTCATCCTCATCATCTTCCTCACATTCACATACGCTCTTCAGCTCACCGCATTCTTCACATTTAACATATGCCATGGGTGAAAGCATATTACTATAGTGACACCATAGTTCATCCTCTTCCTCTATATTATTACTCATTTCCAAAATAATTGTACCATTAATATTGCAAGTGCCAATCCCAGACACACATATGTTTTTGGTGTGAGCGGTTCATTAAAGATAAACCAACTGAGTGCTGTAAACACAATTGCTCCTATGGAGAATCCTATCAATCTAGATGGCCATAGTTGTCCGTCAAATGCTATTACCATATTCTTTACCGAATACATAAACAACATCGATATTGGAATCCCCATCAAAACCGTTAACCAGTAGTGATTCTTAAACCATTCAAACTTCATCGATCCTTGCAACTGAAAGAACGTCATTGTTTGAGCAGCAAACCCAAATATCATTCCTATTAATAACGCTCCTATATTTATCATATCCTTTTGGGTTTTTTATTTAGATATACTTACCAATATCTTCTTTAGCGATTTCAGTTATCGAATCATCCATAATTTCTTTATTACTATGTCCAATTACTATAACGGAATAATATTTACCATCCAATTCATATACCTGATATGCTGAATCTTTAATCCATTTACCTTCTCCGATGAATATCGCTTTATCTAAATCTACCATAATTATATTTCTTGTAGTCAGGACAGGATTCGAACCTGCGGTCATCACGGGTATAGGTACTAGGCTACCACCCTCAGACTCTTCCTAGTTAGCGTTAGTCCACTCCGCCACCTGACTATTTGTTTTACAAAGATAAGTCTTTTTTATTTACCGTGCAAATTTGTTGCGGCCAGTTTTGCAAATTCATCCACAGCATCGCACCATATTCTATATGCTGCCGCTTCTGTTACACCAAGTTGTTTATAGAGTTCCTTATTTGTTTTCCAGTATTCTTTAAAGCTCATAGTTCTCCTTATTAAAAATTTCTTTGTAGTATTGTTTGACGGTATAATTTTTGTCTTGCGTTCGCTTTCATTCGTTCATATTCTCTAAATTTCTTAATGAACTTTTTGCAGTCAGCTTCACTTCCTTGGAAATAAACTGATTGATCTTCTTCATCCACCACTTGGTAGACATCATTGCTTGGGTAAAGGCTAATTATCTTCATTGTTCTTGTTGTTTAACTTTAATTAATCCGTTTTTTTGTAGAATTATTCTACTCTTATCTATAATTTTTACTTCACTAATAAGAATCTTGCAAGGTTCATCTAAATAATAAATATAGTCTTTGTCTCTATCTAAAATCAGTCCTGCTTCACAGTAATTTTTATTTATTCCTTTTGGCTGAAAGTAAACCGTATCTAAAACTTTTGTTGTCATCGTTCTTGTTGATTAAAGTTTTCTAATTCTTCTGTAAGAATTGCGTTCATTTCCTTTTGTGATTCAAGTTCCGCTTCTAACTGAATAACCCTTTCGACATTAAACTCCTGTACTTTCTTTTGGTAATGCTCAATCTGCGTTTGCTGAGATATCGCTATTCTCTTTAAAGCGTTGAACTGAACCAATAATGTCTCGTAGTCCTTTGCCGTCTTTATATTTTCAAAGTTCATCGTTCTTGTTTTTTAGTTAGTTCTTTACCTTTTATGGCGTAATATAGATTTTCCAAGTCTCTTTGAGTTTTTAACTCCACATCAGTAATTCTATTTGCTTCTTTTTCAAAGAATGGATGATGAAATTCACCATATCTATTAAGCCTTATTTTAAAATCACCTTTAGTCTGTTCTCTAATACTTGAGCAATCAAAACCTTTGCTCTTCAAGTAATCTATTGTAATGTTCATTGCTCTTGTTAATTATACTTAAAAATCGTTATCTGGTTTTTGATAGAACTCTTCGGGCAAGTTCGGGAATGCCGCTTGCATCTGTTCAATCGTTTCGAAGTAATGATACACACCAACTCTCTCCTCTGGCAAGGTCTCCATCTGGTTGCGTGTTGTCATGCAGGTCCAGAGCAAAGTGTACCAACCCGTCCCTATGGGGAAATCGGTTCTGATGTAGCGGATGTATCCGTTCTTGATGCAATATCCAGCATACAAAATCGTTTCTCTTCCCACATCAAAGACATTCAACCAGTAGCCTTCTTTAGGAAGTCTCTCAAGTTGCTTGGCCGTCCACTCTTTTGGTTTAAGTGTTTTTTTCTTACTCACCCTTCTTGTTTGATTTCGACAGCGACCGAGTCACACAAATTTTCTGCTGATTGATTAACCAAAATATTATCTCTTACAGAGAGTTGTATTGGTCTAAGGTTCATAGGGACACGGATGTGATTGTAAAAATTATTTACAGGATCCCCGTTTTCCATGTCTTGAAAGGAAATATACGCAAAAGTTCCTTTGTCCGTTGTTTCAATGTGAAACACATCGATGTTTGTTAAATCTCTCATTGTTCTTGTTGTTTGAATTGTTCTCTTAATTTTTCTCTTTCTCTGGCCAATGTTTCATCTATGTATTCCTCACCCCAGTCATGCCATGAGTCTCCTTTAGTTAGCCATGACCAAATAGTCACAAGCAATACAATTACTAGTATTAATAGGATTATTTTCATTGTTCTATTTTTTTAAGTATTAAGCATCCTTTCTCATCAAGTTTTGGTACTGATTTATAGGTTTTAATTTTATGTCCACTACCCTTAACCCCTTTTACTGCACCAACCACTTTTGTTTTGTCGACAACTTTTACCATCTCAATCTCAACTTCAATCTCTTTTGGTCTTAATGATTGAATAAACTCTCCTAAAGTTACCTGGTTTTCTTGGAATTTAAGTGCTGTGTTCCAACAATCCATCATATCTTTCATGGTGAATACTTTGGTTGCTGTCAACTGCAACGCTTTGTTGAAGCCTTCTGTAAATCCTTTTTCGTAAGCAGTATATGATTGTTCACCTGTGGTATACGGATTCATTACTTGTTTGTGGTAATACAAGTTTTTCTCAACATCAACCACACCAAATAACTCATCACAGTTTTCATGTGAAAGTTTCTGAAGATCAATGCCAGCACCCCTGGCGATCATTAAGCTAGGCTCATCAAATGGCCATCGTGTTGTGGCGATACGTCTATTATCCTCTCTTCTAAGAGTATATACAGGCCAACCATCGTCCATAGTTTTAACTAGTTTTAGTCCCATCTTTTTTTTATTTAATTAATTCAACGCCTTCAAGATATGGCGCTCCCTTTAATGGTAGGTGTGCAATGATTTTCTTAAAATTTGAGTGGTGATGATTTGATGAAGACGTTAAAGATCCTGAGTATAAGAACTCACCGTTTTTGGCATAGGTACATCTAACCACTTCCGATTGATTGAATATAACCCAATCATTTTCTTTTTCCGCCTCATCGTTCACGACAAGTAGATAGTTATCCACATTAATTATTTCGTGCTTCCCCACTCTTTTTATTTAAATTTGTATTTACCAAACCATTCGGTTCTTCCTTCTGAGTTGGTGAATGTTTTTGGTCCATCCCATTGCTTGAGTATATTGTCACTATCTGCAAATCTTTGTGTATAAGATTCAAAGGCGATAGGTAGTTTTGGCTGGTTGAGTGATTGGATGAAATTATCAAACCACTTAGTATATGATGATATTGCATTTATCATGTCCCATGCTGAAACATCTCCTGTTGGTAAAATATCAACAAGTTTATTTCTTATAATCAATATATCTTCCTCTGTGTACTTGTAGGTTTCTTTAGCTTTCTCAAATCCATCAGCATATCCTTGAAAAAGTGCCATTTGTCTATCTGAAAAAGCTTGTGGATCTGGATGACCTTCTGACCCCGCATATCCAAGTGCATCATAAATATGCAAATCACCCTCAATCTCAGGCAACACATCAACACCATCAAGATATGGTGCTTCATTTAGTGGTCGGTGTGCAATGATTAATTTACACTCACTCAAATCTGTTAGATAAGTTGGAAATTGATGAATCATGTTACCTTTTTCAAGATGGTATCTACCTACGTATGGTCTAACATCTTCAATTACCTCATCACTCACAACAAGTAGGTAATCTTCTGTTTTAATTAGTTCGTGTTTCATCTCTCTTTAGTTTTCAAAAGGGTTTTCATTCGGGTTATTGTGTGAGGTTACAACGAAAGCATAACCACTACCAGGATCTTTGCTTGAGTATTGGTAGAACCCATTGCAGTATTTCTTTGGATCCTTGGTTGCAAGACACACCGATTCACGATGTTTTGCTGGGCCATACTTGTAGTAATACCTGTACCCCTTATAGTCTATGTAATTGTCTTTCTCACTCATTGCGCTTCTTGTTTAAGTGTTTTTAAAAACTCTTCATTGGCTTTGGCCAAACGATCCGCAAAGTGAATCATGTCTCTACGATACCAGTCAGTTGATATTTTAATTTGTTCCTGGGTATATTTACCCTTATTGTAGTTAGTTGAGTCAAGTCCTGTTGTGCACCAGTTTTCGTATTGACCATTTCTTTTAAAGTTATGGGTTTCTTTTTTGTCCGTGACTGTTACACCTGCACGAGTCGATCCACCGAAATGATGTGTCTTTACAACATCACCCTCGTTAAAGCATGTACCCCAAAATGGTCTTGCGATGTATCCACCAGCAATTACATATAAACCTAACTGATCCTTTTTTATTTTCGTTGTCATAAGCCTTTATTTTAATACAATACAAATGTAAAAAGATTTTTTTAATTAATAACTATCTTTTTTAAAAACTAGAACAAGTTCTAATTAATTAGGGTATAATTACCTTTTTATTCTTTTTCCTTTGTTAGTTCAATATAACCCAACGCCATATGAATCAATCCGTTCATGTATTGCCATCTAGGTGACGCATTCGGGTAATGATGAAAGATCTCAGCAAGCTTTTCTTCCTGCCATTCTCTTTCAGACTTAACCAATGACAACCATTGACCATCGATTGTATCAGCCTTATGAAAATGTTCGCTTTCTAATGCGTCCTCATCAATCGATTGCCCAACCTGGCCAAATCCATTGTCTGAATCTAACATTTGGCCAACTATGGATGTTTTATATCCGAATACCGCATTTTTGGGTTCTTCTTCTCTACCAAGGTATTCTTCATAAACCATGTGTGAGGTGAGGATATCTAATTGTGTAACCTCTGACCACTCCTTGTTGTTGGTATCACCAACCAATTTGTAGTGTTTACCTTCGTTCTCCCAGATGCAATCCCAATTCTCTTCTATATGCGGGTTATCAGGATATGCCCTACCTGTTTGATCAAAATTTAAATTTCCTTTCTTAATTTTCATGATTTACTTTTTATCTTCAAAATGTTTTGGACACCATTCCCAATCTTCTTCTTTCCATTGTGCCAATGGAATTGTTATCACCGTGCATCCAGCAGCGATAAGTTCACCGTATTCCCTCTTCTCCTTTAGAGTGGGTTTATCATTTGGCTTTCCCGCCAATTTGTACTTAAGACCCTCACATGGGCATTTAAAAATTCTTACTGGATTTTCCATCGCTTTTAAATTATTACAGATTTTTTGTATTTTCTAAGGTGTGCTTTATATAGTTCCACACACTTCTCGTATTTAGCTCTTTCTCTTTCGATGTGTGTATCGATAGATCCTGGGTCCGCCTTCAATCGTTCCGCCACTATCACAGCTTCTTCAAATGAATCGTATAGGTAAGGTTGGTGTCTGTCAAAACTATCAACCGATAACGTCCAGACATACTCATGGCGCTGCCAGGGGTTAAACAGATTAAAGCGTTTCTTAACCCTGTAATAGATCACGTAGTTTCTGGTGCTAAATGGGGTAACCAATACGTCTATTTCTTTTCCCTCGTACTTCATATCTTTGTTGTTAAACTTTTTTATATTGTATTTCTTCCCTGGATTCTGATAACGCATGGAATATGTTCTGCAACTCGTGTATGTAAGCTATTCGTGCGTACAATGTTTCTTCTTCAAGTAAAGAGGTAACCTTCTTGAAAGGTTTGAACGCAATAACTTTCCATAGTGGTGAATCGTCAGGGTTAACCCATTTCATCCCCTCATGTTCTTTTAACTCAAAGACATAATAACTGGCCGTTCCAAATATCCATCTGCCCTCTTCCACATCATACTCATTCATGATGGACGTTCCTGTGTGTTCATCGTACATATTATCCCTGAGCTTTTTTAACTCATCCGTTGTTATCGGTATTGGGAAATATTTTCTGGATTTGTTTAAGATGCAACTTAGATGGTATATGTCCACAGTTACCTTGATTGCCGTTGAATCATCCAACAACATTCCAATTGTGTTTCCCAGTCTTAAGTCAGTGGCCTTCATACTTTTTTATTTGGTAAAGACGATCGAGTTCTCAGGTTCTCTTTGATGCCCATATTCTCTACGAACATCACTCCACCCAGCTTTTAAATAAACTTCTCTCAAAAGTTTGAAATGAGTATCTGACATATCACGAGGTGCTGTTATCTTCACGTAGGTGTTACTATTCTTAAAAGAAGTTTGTTGAAGATTTCTATCGATGATAGTTTCAAATTCTTTAAGGTCTTCCTTAAAGCTATCCATTAATTGTTCAGGTCCTATTGCCATAATTTTTAATTCTTTTTTATTGTAAACGTAATGCTCTAAACCAATTCAATATGATATTCTTATCACCCAATGAGTAACCCCATTGACCAGTAAAAATAAAGTTAATTGGTGTTGCCAACAACATTGTTATCATTAACAACAAAGCAAATGGTAATGTTAAACGCATCCAAAATGGAACTTTGGTCTTTTCTTCGTAGTAAAACTCCATCTTAAGATCAATAAATCGATCACACAGGTCTTCAGAACCAACATTCTTTAATTCTGGGAATACTTCCTTGAACTTTGGTATGTAATGGGCGTAGCCATGTGACCAAGTTCTTTTTAATTTTCTATAAATCATAGCTTAATATTTCAATCCATGTTTCTTTTGAAACAAAATTTTGGGTTCCGAATACACTGGCGTTATTAGTACACCATTCACAAAGTTCGTCAAGTGTTTCGAAAACAGGTGATTGTGGTGAACCCTCGCTTGTGTTTTCCCACATCTGATAACCATCACCAGCAGGTGGGTCATAACTTTCCCAATTCTCAGCAAGTTCTTTGATTTTATCACTGAACCAAATCTCACCATCACCATTACAACATTCACAGTGTCCGTAAACACCAAGTTCTTTTGCTCTGGTTTCAGTGGCAATTGAACAATTAATGGCATCGTGACCAAAACCACTTTTCAAATTCCATTCATTAACTTGTTCAGGGGTTGGGAACACTGGTTGTTCACATTCAACCCAAACTCTTTCTTTATATGGAACTGAGGTGTCGCACTTTTCCCAAACGTTTTTCTCTTTGTTAAAGTGATACCAAGAATCCATTAAATCAGACAATCTACCCGATCTAACCAACGCTTCAACCTCACTCTCGGTAATATTATTACTATGAGCGTTTACGTTATACCTAGCGTTAGGTCTAAATGGATTTTGTTCATAAACAGCGTTGTCAAAACCATACCACTCATCTTGGATTTTCTTTGTTTCAGGGTTAAGACCTGTTCTATCACATGCCTTACATTCTTGACTATGGTAAGGGTTAATATACCCTTTCCATGTTAACCCTTTTACCCACTTAAAATCAAGTGGAACTCTTTTTAATATTCTTCCCATTTTATATTTTTTTACCAGTTACGGTTTTAATTAAACACCAATTCTTCAAAGATGAAATTACTGTAATCTAACCCTAAAAACTCAAATCTGTTTTCGTGGTTCAGATAGTGATTCAATGTTCGTATCATATCCCCTACTTGTGACATGATCACGGTTAAGTCAGAAGATTTGCTCTCCAACAAAAAGTACAATGGTTCAGGGCCCGTATCACTAATGTGTGAGGTGATCGACCACTCTGATCCATGTTCCCAGTAACGGTTATCAATGCAAGATTGAAGGAATCTCAAAGCGGATAGCTCATGACATTTAAAGAAGATACGATAAGGCTGGTAGTTATGTCCGCAACATGATTCAACTGTTTCCAAACCTTTCATGGAATTAATTGCGTTACATAGATCAACACATTCAGCATCCATCCAACCTTCACCAAGATGACCACCTTTAGTAATTCGGCTTTGGATTTCACTATTACTAAGAACCTTGTCCCCGTAATCTACTTTGTTACTTAATACTTTCATTTCTTTTTAATTTTATGATACAAATTTATGTCTTATTTTTTAAATAAAAAAGGGTTAAATACCAAAATAGGTGTTTTTACCCTCATTATTAGTACTTATACCCCAATTATTAGAACTTGTACTAATAATGCAAATCGATGTATAAATGCTTATCTTCTTTGTACTTCACACAACACCATGCTGGGTGATACTGTTCTTTTATCATCTCCAGGTCTTCGTCAGACATGATAGCTTCGTTCGGATCATCTATGGCATAATGAGGTTCTTCACCTTTGCCTCTTCGCTCAATCTCCTCTCTCATGTTTTTATTCATCTCAACATGGGAATGGTAATGTTCACCTTCCTTCAATACAACACCCCAGCCGTGCTTCTCATAGTACACGTCCTCTACTCTCTGGACCAATACCTTTGCATCATCTGGAATGTTTTTGTTGTTCTCCAGGAACTCTCTTAGTTGACCAACGGTTAGGAAATGTTCATAGCCGTTATCTATGTTTTCGATTATTTTCATAATTAATTTGTTAACATGTTTACTGGTAAGTAATAACGTTCATCCACCTCAGTGTCTGAATAACGATCCACAAGGGAATAACGAGTTTCCTCTACTGGTGACAACATCGGTTGTACTGAAACCAAATCTTGTGCTATTGTCTGTGCTGCGACTCGTGTAACTATTGGCATCCAGACAAATGTTGTTCTACCAGCCAACTTTCTACCTGGTTCGTAGCACCATAAAACCTTGGCTCCTACACCAAGCACTTCATGGTTAATCGACTCGTGATCAATGACAACTGTCCTATCTTCTGGTGACACATATACAACCAAATCAGTAGTTAGATTAGGTTGTTCATCCGTCAACAGGTAAACGTTATCAAAGTATTTTGCTGTCCATTGCATGGTGTTATCTATTTAAACCCCTTGACCAAATTTTAATTGCCATATCTCTTTGTGGGGATGGTTTTAGTTTTGACCATCTGCTGACCCAATGTTTTAATTCTTCCTGTGTCATAATGTAAATTTTCTAATTCCGTAACCAACCACTTCATTATCCATTATAATGGAGCATATCTCAACCTTGAATATTCTTCTAAGCGTGGGATTAAACCATCTTTTGAACCAAACTGAATGTGTTTCCATTTGTTTTTTATTTGTAGCCAGTACAGGATTCGAACCTGTATCGCCCCTCTCGGCATTTACCATCCTCGGTAAATTGTAGACTCGAACTACATGTTGCCCGTTACACCACCTGGCTAATTTTAATTGGTTAGGGTGATATAGGTTCGACAAACATATATTCATTACCTGATTTCATACAGGACCCTAGTAGTCAGAACAGGATTCGAACCTGTGGTTGTACACTCTTCCAACTTAATGGACTTAATCTATCACCAAGTTCTTATGTGTATGGTGTGTACTTTAGGATACTTTCAGCGTCTAACCAATTCCGCCACCTGACTATGTCGTTTTATTTACCCTTTATGTATTGAATCATCTCACGCATTTTTGCGATCAACAATTCCATCTCATCTTCGTTGAGATATAATCTTGGGCTGCCTGTTTTATCATCCAACTCTTTCGTCTCAACGATAATACAATCAAATGTCTCGTTTGGGTAAACCTCAACATTTTGTTCTTCGGTTGCAATAACCACTTTGTGCCATACTTTATTTTCCATAGTACAAATATAAAATGAATATTTTAATTAAACAAATTTTTTTAATAATCGTCCATCATGCTCAGTTGTTTCTTCGCAATCTCCGTGTCTCGCTCTGGATCAGAGTCCAGCCCAAGGCTGATGCTTCTGCCGTAGCAAGAACATGTTGGGTTACCTTCTTTGTTAGTACCAAATGATATGAAGCCCGCACTGATGGGTTGCCATTCACTAAATTCTGAATGTTGTAACAACTCTGGAAATACGATGATTTCCTTATTTTTTGTTATCACATACTTTTGTTTCATCCACATAACTTATTTTTTTACAAATATAAAGATTTATTTTTTAACCCAACCATCTTTCCCCTTGGGTTCTGGGGCTGCGCTTGCAAACGATGCTGTTTCAGTGCTTAGTGTCTTGTTGTACACAGCGACATAACAGTTACCTCTTTGCATATCCAACAACGCTCTAACCTCTTCTTCTGTGTATAGTTTGCTGGTGTGCTCGTTAACGAGTTTCTCGATCTCTTCTATACCCCTATCAGTTAGTTTATAACCGTCTGGGAACTCACCATAACCATCTGAAACAAGTTTCAAATCTTGTGGGTTGTAAAGTGCTAGTTTTTTTAATAATTCTTTGATCATCTAATAAAATATTAATCTTTTATCTCAATAAGTTCTGTGACATCAAAATCTTCCAATGTGATACAATCATCCCAATACCCTTTCAATTCAAACTTTAATCGTTTAACTGAATCACTTTCGTAGTCATAAGTTAATATTGTGTTCGTATTGATTGCACATCCTACCGCATATACTAACTCTAACCATTCTTTAAGTTCACGATTTAAAAATTCCGATAATTCTCTACTTGAATCGATATAGACAATATCTTTAACTCCATTTCTACCAGCACTCGCAAGTAACGATATGATTTGGTTGTCTGACCCTGAAACATACATTGAATAAGTTACCAGGATGTTGTTTTTATCGAAGATGATTTTGTATACATCATCCTTTTCCATCAAATGAAATTGATAATGAATCTCCATGTTCTCAACCTCTTCAGTTGGTAAACCACATCGTCTTAATACCCTTTTACCCGTTTTAATAGAATCATCAGATCCTGGGCATTGGTAGTCGTTTTCTAAAAAGTGTATCTTTCTCATAATGTTATTTTTTTGTAGTCAGGACAGGACTCGAACCTGCGGCCTATTGGCAAGACTTAACGTATACTCTCAGGTCATGACCCCCTACCCTTTACTGCTCACCAATCGCTCTAACCAACTGAGCTACCTGACTAATCCAATGCTATCTGATCTTATCCATCATCGCTTTCAACTCTTTCTCAGTCTCAACGTTAATGATGGTTAATCTATTCACAGGTTTTGAGAAGGATAGTGGAACTGTAGACACCATGTAGTGCATGTTGTGTTCGATATAGATATCTTCTGGTGTAAATCCAAAGACCGCATCTCCGTTGGTTCCATATGAACCATCTTCGGCAGGACTTGGTAATACGTGTTGACCCCAACCATCAGCAGCATGAGGTGATGTATAGGCCACAATTTGCTCAGTATTGGTAAGTTGTGAATTGACTGAGGATACCTTGTTAACTTGGTAATAACCAATAGGTTCACCAACACCTTCTACGAACACATACATATAGAAAGAGATCGATCTATCGTTTTGCAACTTAAATCTTTTGATCAAGTTATCTCTCTCCAATGACCATGAGATTTTTGGTGCGGGTTGAATCGCATTTAGGTCTCTTTGATTGGCTTCCGTTTTCTTTTGCTCATCTAAAGCAGAAGTGTTTTCTAATTCTCGGCTACATGATGTTATCGCAAACATCAATACTAAAATTGCTAATAATTGTTTCATCTTTCTTAATTGTTACAGTTAAACTCTTGGTTACTTAATTGATATGGTAGGCTACTTGACTTCCACAATGATCTACCCCACATCTTTGACTTAGCATTGTACTCTTCGACCCATCGGTTAAGGTTTGTTCTTAAAGCCAAAATTCTTTGCGCTTTGCTGAACTGACTGAACATAGGGTCCGTTTCTGGAACATCCTTCATGTTACAAATATCCGTGTTTATCTTAACACAGGTATTGTAAATTTCTTGATACTCCTCGTAATGAATCACCGCAGTATCAATTTTAGTAGCTTCACGCACTTTGTGTACAATGTAACCAGCGGTCGATAAGACCAACGTTAACCCAATGACCCAGTAAACAATCTTTTTTACGAATCTTTTTTCTTCTTGAAATTCTCCCATTTTTTTTGTTTTTTTTAATTTGTTATACAAAGGTAAGTAATTATTTTTTATTGGCCAAATATACTTTTCTTTTTTTTATCATAATGGTGTTCATAATTTGCTACAGTATGGTGTGGCAAGCCAACATTATAAACCCAATATACCTTTCTTATACGGGATCTTTTCCTGCTATCGCCATAAACGACTTTACCCTTTCTTGATACCCATAGGAACATGTCTTGCGGACCCAACTCGCTACCACATATATTTTTTTCTGAATATAGGATATAGCCACCTCTTATCTTACTAACTTTATACATGACTACGAAATTTACTTTTCCATTTTTTGTAATTAAGTTCATATCTCTTTACTGTGTGATTTGGATAATCAACATTATAAACCCAATACACCCTTCTTCTAGCCGACCTATTCTTACTATCTATAAGAACAACCCTACCATTTCTTGATACCCATAAGTACATATCGTTTGGACCCAGTTCATTAAGTGATACGTTTTCTTCATCATACAAGATATAACCACCTCTTATCTTGCTAAGCTTGCACATGCCAAACTTTTCTATGTTTGCTTTTTCGTTTCTTGTCTTTTGTACCACGATACCCTTCGGAACGTAATCTACTGATTATTAAATCCTTAAGATAATTAATACACTCAGCTTCTGTTTCAAATATACGTGATTTATCACAGAATTGTACATCCGAATTAGGTTTAGGACCTAGCTGGGTGTACTTTTCAAAAAATTGATTTGTGTGATCAACTAACTTAAACAAATTATAATCATATACACTACCACTATAAGTGAATCCCTCTGGCATGTGAATGATATCGAATCTTTTTCTAGCTTTTTTTAATAATTTTATTTTCATAATCGCTCATTTAAATAATTAGTTCTATCTCGCATGGCCATTAAATCGGCTATTATCTGTTGGTCTATTTCTCTTGTCAGTTCATCAACCAAAAGTTGTGTCAATGCGATTTCAGCGTCCTCATAAACAACCGTATTAGCCGTACCTAGTTTCTCATAACACCAAATAACTTTAGCTTTTACATAAGAGCTTTTATGACTGGGTGTTACAAAGGAAGGTATTGTGATCTTATCACTTTTTATGTGTATAAAAACATACCTATCACCGTGATTTATCTCCGCTTTAAAATCAACCAAATATGAACCGTTGTCACCAAACCTATAAAAACTGTTTATATGCACAAATATATCTTATCTTGATTTATAAAGTACAGTTAATTTTTCTCTACAGCTTTCACAACCTGGTAACCTTCGGTATTCTTTAGACATATAATCGGTATACTTCTCATCCATCTCACAGATGTAAGCTAATTTACCGTTGTAATAGATACAAGCGAAACCGTACCAATCATTCTCAATTATAACGGTGTACGCTGATGTCATTGCTGAGCCACCCATGCCTTGCCAACCACCCGAAGTATTACCCCAAGTTTGTTTAATCATATGGAAATTAATCTCTTTCAAATATCTATATTCTTCTTGGGTCATTTGGGTTGAGGTTTCTCTCTTAACGACCTTCTCATTCCAGAACTTAACCAATCTTTCTCTATCGCCACCACTAGTTAGTTGTGGGAATGTGTTTGCTAGGTATTCATACTCGGAAATACTTCTCATTAAGTCCGACATATCGGACAATTCTACATTTAACATCATAATCTTTCTTTTTTTTAATCGATAACATCAGTTAAATACTGACCACTAGCAAGTTTAACTTTGTAGAATGATTGACCTTCTTGTGGTCCCATTGCATCCATCTCGTCCATCCACATGTCCCAGTTCTTTTCCAACAATCCAACAAAGGCATCATTGTTTCCTCTATCTTTGTATCGTTTAATGTACTCATCCTTAAGACTTCTATCAGGATAAACCAATACAAATGGAATCCCTTTTTTGACAAGAGCATCTCTCACATCTTTATGTGATGATACCAAAACCTTATCAACCCTTGGGTTTTCAATCGCTCTCTCAATGTGTTCGATGTAGTTATCAGGAAAATGTTTCTTGTCAAACGTTGAACTATCGCTGTCCAAAACAATTCTATTCGTGGTGTTAAAATAAGTTGTCTTCCCAACACCAGGGAACGCTGAGTATACTTTTGTTTTCATACTTTGTGCTTGATTTACTTCTTTTATTGTTTTCTTGTTAAAGAATCTTCTGATGATGTACGACCTTACGATCGATAACAACGTGAAGATTACTGTTACCCACCCAAGTTGTCCCCAGGTGTATTCCATTCCACATAACGTGTATATGAATGGGCTGCATACCAATGTGATTACGAATCCAATGGCAACGTTTGTTATGCTTTCCAGCATGCTGTGTTTTTTACTTTGCATATTTTTTTATATTATAAGGTTGTGGACTAATAATGGTTGATTATAAGGTTGTGGCCTAATAACCGTAATAGATCATCACGTTTCGTTTCCAATCAAAAGTTTTGTAGAGATTAACAAGGTTGAAGATCGCATACTCGTACTTCCAACTGCTAACAAGTTCTCTATCATAATTAAGATCAAATGGTGTGGAATCATCGACCCAACCCGTAACACCCCACTCCATTGCCATAGACCTAACATGGTCAATCAATTCAAATATACCACCCATCTCTTCTACAGTGATTGGTGTGTCCTTTGTTTTCATGAACCCAGCCTTCGATTCAGAACCCTCAAAGAAAGGTTCTAACATTGTTCTATAGTATACCCTGACCTTTTCTGTGTAGTATTTAATTAACTCCTCGACAAACTCCTTCTCAACAACATAAAAATCATGTTCTTGTGTAAAATGTTTCTGTGTTTCTTTGTTCTTAAACACCGTCTTGAAGAATTTCTTATCGAATTGATCGACATACTTACCTAACTCGTAGTGTGTATTGTATGCAACATCGTACACACCAACGTAGCCTTCGCTGTAGTCCTCAACCCACACTTCATTTTTAAACACATACAACTCTTGTATGGTCATTCTTTTAATTTTGTTGTACTCTTTCTTCGGAAGAGAACCTAAGTAATTTCTATATCCCATATTTATTGATTGTTTTTTTGATCATCTGACCAAATCTTATCCCCGTGCTTACCCCAATAAGTGTCACACACAAACCTATCATTCTCCTCGTGTTTTCCTGGCGAAGAAACGAACCAACTCTGCATAAACTCACTAGCTTCAGCTGTGAATCTATAACAATGTTCTTTTACAGGACAGTTAGTCCCTCTGCATTTTGTTATATCTGACATATTATGTATGTATTTCTTTACCAATTAAACCGCATAAGAATGTGCTAACCAATTCAGCCTCTGGGTTTCTCCAAGCATGGTTAAGATACACATCAGCATCTTTGTGATAGTGATAGTAGTTTGCATCCAGGTGAGCTTGTGCAGCCTTTGCTGTCAAGAAACAGTTAGTATATTCTGCCACCAATGAATATGAGTGTTGTTCAAGATCAGGTATATGATCATCAAGCCAATCTGGTAAACCAAAATCACGGTCATTGACCCACATGTCTCTAATCTCAGCTTCATCAAATTCAACCTCACTATTATTTAGGTAATCAATTAAATCATCAGCTGTCTCTACCTCAATTCCGTTCCCTCTGTCTAAGTAGATATGAACATCCCCGTTCAACTCAGCGTCATAAACTTTCTTCCAGTCTCTGATCTGAAACATGTGTGGCATCCTGGTTCCTCTCATATTCTGAGTGGTCATTTCGTTTGCGAGTTCAATTAACTTTGCGTGAACTTCGTCAGTTACTTCAATTGTTTTCATGGTTCTTTTATTATTTTCTTCTTAGGTCTAATCGGTGGTTTGCCTTCCTTTATCACCCTATCTTGTGGTGGTTCTGGTGGCGGTGGTGTCATAACCCTGACCGAATTTTTTTTAATCTTCGACAACTTATTATATAAGCATGCTATCTCATCAAAGGTTAGATTACTTTTCTTACCGTTGATGTCTACCGTACAAGCCACAACGTTTCCCTCAACATAACCCTTATCTGAATCAATCCTATCGAATGATCTGGCGTTTGGTCCATCATCGGTGAAAGGTACATTCGTGTAGTAGCACGTCTTATACTCAAGCATTTTCTTAACATACTCGAATGAAAGATTAAACTCAATCTTTCTATCCATTGCACTCTGATGTATGTTTATCAACTTTTTGGCTACTTCTAAATCCGTAACCATTGTTTCTTTACTCATAGTTTTAATCTCCTTTTCTAATTCTCCGATGTTATTTCATTATAATAATCATCAAAGCTTTGCCAACCTTCTTCGGCAACCCCTTTACCCTCAAATCTACCAGCCTGATGTGCGGTCTCCCAACACTCTCTCAATTGTTTTTTAACAATAAGTTTATCGGCTATGTCACGAACCTCAACCAACTCCTCGTGGCTAAGGTTCTTTAAAAAGTTTTCTATCCTCATTAGCTTACTAACTCATCTGTGTTTATACCCATTTGGTTCATCTCTTGATAGAACTCATCTCGGAATTTATCAATGGTTTCATACTGGCAATCAGTTAGATTACCGTGCTTTACCTTTGCTCTTAGGTTAGCCTCAATCTTGAGTATGAAGAGTACGAGATCCAATGACTTAACACAACGCAAGTGTGCTTGTATATCGTCTGAATCATTTAAATCAAATTCTAATATTGCTTTCATCTTCTTTAATTATTACTTGTAAAAATTTTCTTGCTTTAAATAACTGTGACCTGCTTGTCCCCTCATCTATACCCAACTCAGTTGCGATCTCACTATGAGAGAACCCATCTATTGCGTACATATTGAATACCGTTCTATAACCAAGTGGCATCTTCTCAATCATATTCATCATATCTTTAGCTGACATAGCTTCCACATACATCATCTCAACACCTTTCTTATCGGTTAATTCTTCCTGGTAATCCAACATCTCTCTCTTATCCTTTCGGATTTTATTGATCGCTGTGTTAACAATAATCCTTCTCATCCAACCTTCAAAAGATCCATCACCTTTAAAAGATTTTATGTTGGTGTATATCTTATAGAAACCTTCCATTAATACGTCTTCTGCTAACATATCTTCTTTCATGTATCTCTTAGCGATAGTCATGAACTTACCAGCGTATGTATCAAACAGTTTTTTTTGGGATGCGCTATCATTTTTAACACATCCTCGTATTAATTCTTGTTCCATATTTACAAATCTACTTATTATTTTTTATAATTCAAAATTCTTTTACCAAATTTTGTATTAATTTTGGGTATTCATTTGGTTGTTCCTTTGGGTAATGCCATAAGACTCTTGTCCTTACCATCTCACCCAGTGTATTCTCCACGATACAATCCATGTATGTACAGATCTTACCGTTAACAACATACACGTAGTCGATGCCGCTCTCTCTGACAGGTTCATCGCTTAACACATAAGTAACATCGTTTTGAACTATCGTTGTTATTTTCATCCTGGTTATGTATTGAGTGGCCATTTAAAATTAACAAAATCATAAATTATATACCTAAAGTCCTCATCTTTATTTTTGGTATAATGAAACACTAATTTAGCTACCGAAATTTCAGTATATTTTAACATCTCAGTACCAAATAAAACATGTTCTTTATTATATGGGTTTAAATAAATAAATTTATCACCTACCGAAAGTTTATCATCGGATAGAATAAAGATTACACCATCTCTTTCAGTTTTCCAAACCATTAATTAATCGATCTTTGTCTTGAACCAACAACCCTTAGCATTAAATCCTTATCATTGGTAGCCTGTATCAACTTAATCGCATGTTTATAAACCTCTGTCTGTGCTGTATAAGCGGTGTCAAGTGTACCCATAACAATTATGAACTGCTGTTCAGCGGACAATATTTGTATTTTGTCAAACATTTTTATGTATGTCACCATAAAGTCATCTCGCAACTTAACCGAATGTTCAAAGCTTGGATCGAAATAGGTTTCAACCATCTGTTTGAACTGATCTAGTTTATCAGCTTTACTCTGTTTAATAACCTTTCTCGTTACTTTATAATCGAGTATTGTATGCCAGTTATTTTGGTCCATAATTACCGTTTTATCTGTGGCATCTAACCAATCCATTACCTGATCTTCAATGTTTATGTTGAAAGAATATTCCTTACCGTTGATGTTTAATACCTCAGAGTACTCCTTGAACTCAGGGCCATCAACCTTAACGGTTTTATTGACAACATCACCTCTATAGGTGATTGCTTTAAATTTAACCCTGTGCTTCATATTACTCGATATCTTTTACGGATTGAACACTTCTTGTTGGGTATTGCACTCGCTCACCTGAACATTTTCTCATGTCAGCGATTCCTGATGAGTAAGCATTTATCCACTCAACAGTAAATGTTTCCCCATTGGTTAACGTCACTTCTTTAGAACAGTGGGTTTTATCAATCCTTTGTATAATAAAACCAACAAATAGAATAATGCAAATGGCTATACCTATATTAATGATACCACCAATCACACTCTTACGTTTTGATAAATCAAACATCTTTTTTATTCTCTTTCTTAAGTTTAAGAACCAAAGCCCTAATTTTTTTACCTAACTCCATATCGTTTGGAGTTTCGTTCGCTATTTTGATTACTTCTTCAACACTCATGATAAACTATTTATCTTCGATGTTAAACCAACCAACAACGGCACCCAATCCTGTTAAAGATGAAGCAGTATAGACAACCTCAGCTTTACCGATTGGTTCCCAATTACAAGTTAACGCTTTGTAGATGCAACGGATCTCACCGACAATAAGTATTGCGATAACGATTCCGTAAATTGTTAATAATTTTTTCATTTTTTCTTCGTTTTTAATTATTGTTTACCTATCACGACATTTTTAAGTGTCGCAATGTCGTGATAGAATTATTCCCTTTTATTTGTAAACTGCAACTGCGAAATCTTTACCAGAGGTTGTTTTTAAGTTTTCAACCCAAGCTTCAGCTTCTTCATTGCTTTTGAAAACTTGTTCGATTGTATTATCATCAGTTAGGTAAACTTTGACATGGGGAAAATAACAAACACGGTCATTGATACGTTCATCTTTTGTATACACTTTATACCCAGAATTACGTATTTCTTCATCTGTGTAGATTATCTCACCCCAATCATGTTGGTTAATCCACCCAGGTTCAGTAAATTTACCTGTGTTAATAAAACCAAAAAATCTCTTAATCGGCTTACGATCAACCCAACAAAATTTATAGGCTGGGCGCTCTACCGTGAAATGGATGGACACGATACGTGAAACATCAAAATACTCTTTGTCTTTAAATTCCGCCATTTTTTCTATTTTATTAATTTGCGTTTTCTTTTACGGTTCTAACCAATTTATCGTTTAATAAACGTGCGGTTAGTGAACCTGTGAATAAACCTATGTTATCACCAACAGTTGCTTTGACAACACCATCTTTCCTGGTCCATAACCATAAATCATACGTATCACCACTAACATGGATGATATCGTACATTTCAATGTCCGAAAAATAATCTGGGTCTGGTGTTGGTTTTTTAACAACCTTAACCGTCCCATTCTTGATTGCTTTAATCAACCTACGTCTATTGGTCATGTATTTTCTTTCGATAAATTCATCGTAAAAAACAATCCAAACCATACCAAGGGTTGCAACCATTAAGATAAAAAATAATACCATTGATAATGCGTTTCTTTTACCTTCAACAAATAATTTTGTAAATAATTTCATGTTAATTAATTAATTTTAAGATTGCCATTACTATTAATGTGGCCAGTATGGCTAGGCCAGCGATAGCTGTTATAATATAAGATGTTGTGACATCCACCTCACGCTTACCCTGCCAGTCATCAGAGTTAAACTCGTAATCAGGTGCTGGGGAATCAAAGTATTCCTCGATAGTATAAGCTTTCGTATCTTTATCGGAAATTATCAACGGTTGATAATGATCAATGATATCCTTTATCTCTGGAAAGCTAGCCCATAAAATTGATCGCTCACTCTTTGGGGAATAATCATTGTCAACCAAATATTGAACAACTGTGTTATCCTCGGTTGTAATGAAACCATGTGCAAACCCTCTTGGCACCAGCAACTCATTGTTTGCGTCCATCACAAAGTGTTGGACTTTCATGTAGTCTGGTGAACCCACTCTTAGATCCACAACAAAATCAATTATACCACCATTAACAACCTTAACCAATTTGGTCTGTTCATATGGTTTTTCTTGAAAATGCATACCACGAAAAGTGTTGCGACTGGGGTTGTAACTGATGTTACTTTGGACCCAATTCTTTCTCAATATTTCGGTTTTATTATTACCAAATATCAATTCCAAAGGCGCAAATCTGCCTCTATTATCGGCAAAGGTTGGGTTGTAGATCAGGGTAGGTTTTTCCATGTTTAGAATAAAATTAATTTAAGCATCCAACTGAATAACAAGACAACCCAAGGGCCTAAGAAAGACATTGTGTACATAGTAGTCTTGTCTTTGTACTCGTCCTTAACATACTCAGAACTATGTGGCATAAGAGCTCTTAAGAATAGGGCAAACCCGATGAACTGAGTTATTGTAAAATGAGGTAACTCCGTTAAGCTTGTCAAAACAAACCAGTTGTAGAGTACGTAAGTTACGTATCCCCAAGAAAGTGCGCTGTATAGTATCAAAAGCATTGCTAAACCTATACCACCAATTAATCCGATTAAAATTTCCATATCGTTTTTTTTATTTATGTTACAAATGTAGGTATTATTTTTTTATTGCACTATTAAATCAGCTAAAATGGCTTTAACAGTACCAATCTCAGCTCTACCTTGATAAGCTTTATTAAACTCACCGATCGTCTTACCTTGTAAAGCTTGTGGGTTTTTAACCGTCTCTGATAATCGATTTATGATACCAGTTAACGCATCGGCAATTTCTTGTGGTGTCATTTGAGCTGGCATGTATTTTTGCAATACGCATATCTCATCTGATTCTTTACGAACTAACTCATCACGACAAGCCAATTCGTACATCTTAACAGATTCTTCACGTTGCTTAATCGCCTTTATGATAACTTTAATAACATCATCATCTGATAGATCGCCAAGACCATCCACTTTCTCCGCATTTGTGATTGCGGCTTTTATACCACTTAATGCTGCTTTAGCATTTTCATCTCTAGCTTTCATAGCTGTGATGAAATCTGCATGTATTTGTTGTTTTAGTGACATCTTAAATTAGTTTTAAAATTTTTAAACCGTATACGATTATAATAACCAATGAGATTAGTGATGGTAATTTAATAAACAACCATACAATCCATTTGTTTTTACCTGTTACATTTGCAACCAACATAAAACAAATTGCTGGTATCGCAAACATCATCCCTAAAATTGATAACTTTTCCATAAATTCTTTTTACAAAAATAACATATTAATTCTTACTAACCAAATTTAATTTATCTTTTTTTGAAAGTTTTTTTATTTGGTATTCTCTTTTGCTAGCTGAAGACCTATCAGGAGCCTCTTCAAAGTAGATTAGTTCAACTGGTAATCTAGCCCTTGTATACTTGGCCCCAGTACCTTTATTATGTGATGAAACCCTCTTACCCAAGTCATTTGTTATACCTGTGTAGAGGGTTTCATCATTACATTTTAGTATGTAAACATACCACATTTATTTTTATTTTTTTTTTATTATTTATTCACTCACATAAAAGTATGTTTTTTCACCGTCTATGCTATCGTGTTCAATATCCTGTTGTAGCAATTCTTCAGCTAATGAACTATATTCCTCATTAGCTGGTTTCATATCCCACACATTATTATCGATGTAATCACTAATTTCATCTTCAGACATACCCGCTAATTCTGGGTAGTTATCAGTATCAATTTCCATGGATGCACGATTTATCCTTGTCGTGTAAATCTCTTCAGCGTTAATTTTTAGTATCATATTATTCAAAGATTATTTGGTGTTCGTTAACATAATTAGTAAAAGCTTCTTCAGCTTCTTCTTTAGTTTTCCAAGGTCCACCTGGGATTACTTGATCAAATTCTGTTGGGTTTGTTGCCGTGAACTCACCATTCATTGTTTCATAAATGAAACTGTTTTTTACTTCCTGTGTTATCATATATTTTTTTTTATAAAATTAATAAATTATTTTAATTCCAAGTCTTCGTTATTATTTTTCTCATTAGCGAATCTATATCTTGCCGCCATGCTCATTTCAAAAACAGTTAATAGTTCCCTAATATTAGTTATACCATAACCAGTATCGATATTAATCCCAGGTGCCTCATGTTTAATTTGATAACGTATTTGACCTTTAGCATATTTACTTCTATTGATAAACAAACTAAGATTAGATTCTGATGTGTACTTAGCCTCAATCTCTAAGGCTTTATCGTATAGTTCATTTACTGTCATTAGAAATAGTAGTTAAAAATTTTGCAGTTGGGGTTTAGATTTGATAGGTCTGGGAAAACCACGTTACCTATTTGGTTATCATCTATGTGTGAGATGTGTAACTCAGTGAAGTATGGGGCATACTTCTCATAGGTTTTCTTTCCACCTATACACCAATGAGGTGTAAGGTTAATTTTATCTTTTTCATCCAGCATCACCGTTCTACTTGGTAATGGTGGGAGTTCGGAGTTGGTGTTGTAGCCAACCAACAGGACTTGGTCAAGGGTCAACTCTTTAAAGTGTTGTAGATCTTTTTTGTTCTTCCACAATAAAGAGTTGCCTTTCCCGATGAACCCGAGATTGTTAACAGCGATAACAGCTTTCAACTAATTAAGGTCTGTCTGTTGTTTCAGGTGCAACCTGATTATTTTTCTCCTGGATTTGTTTCAACAATTCCATTCCAAGTAATCCACTGATTGGGCCATTAGAACCATCACCACCTTGGATAAGGATTTCAGGGATGATCTTAATACCGTTCTGACCAATCATCTCAGTAACTTTCAATTTACCGAAGTTGTCAGCACCCATGGCGTTAACTTGTTTTTCGTAAGCTTCTGCTGTCGCTTTACCAATAGCTTCAATCTTAGTCGCCTCAGCTTTACCAGTCAACTCAATTTGAGCAGCGTCCGCTTCAGCCATCAATTTCTTAGCCTTAGAATCCGCAGCTGCCTTCAACTCGATTGCTTTAGCTTGACCTTCAGATTTCTTAACCGCAGCCTCAGCTTCACGTTGAGAGATCTCTACCGATTGTTGTGCGGATACCATTTGACCTTGCATGTCAGCCAATGCTTTAGCTGATTCCAATGTCTTACGTTGGTCTTGCGCTTTACGTTGAGTTTCGTATGTCACCTCTTCTTCTTGGGCAATCTTACGATCAGTCAACGTTTTCATTAATGACTCTGGTGGTGTAATGTCACCAATCAAAGTGTCAACAGCGTGAACGTTGTACTCTTCCAATACAGTACTGATTGATTTCTTAGCTGCATCTTGACGTGCTTGACGTGTTGATAAGAAAGAGATTACATCAGAATCTTGTGCTGAGTTACGGAAGTAGTTACCGATTGTTGGTTCCAATACTTGGCTTACCAAGTTCTGCATAGAACCGAAACGAGCGATTACCTTTGGTGCCTCAGGAGCTGGGATGTGAATGATTTGCGATACGTCCAAGTTGAATGGGAAACCATCTTTAGAACGTACAGTGATTGTACTCAAACCTTTATCAAGGTTGTGTGATTCTGTGCGAGCATTCGCCCAGTTCAATACCAAGTTAGTTGTTGGCACAATTTCGATTTTGGTTGTGTATGGATTGATCGCATACTTACCTGGATCCAATGGTGTAATACAAACACCTTTCTCACCTTTCTTAACGATGTTACCGTGTTTGAAACCATCACCTGTAACATCTCTACCCTCAGTACCAACGTAAGAGATAACAACACCTACGTGACCAATTGGAATTTGTTGCATAGGTACTTTTTCAACCTCAACAGCCCATGGGTTCAATGAATAGTTACCAGCTTGGATAACTTGTGTTTGAAGACCACGTTGACCACCATTCAATAAGAATGTATCGAAATTTTGGAAATTATTGTGACCTTCGATCAAGTTACCTGCAATGTTCCCTTGATCCAATGGTGTACCATCTAATGCTGTTACAACACCAACATTACCATCTTCGATGTATGTAATGTCCGCTTGGAACAATTCGAATAGATGCGTGTTGATACGATAAACCCCGTTGTTTAAATAACCAACCTGTTTACCACGTTGACCACGATTCGTTAAGAATGCACGTGCATCTTGGAAGTCGTCAGAATCAACGTGTCGTGCTAAGATAGCACCGACTGGTAATTGTGAACCGTCTTTAGCTGTTACTAAACCAATCTTACCTTTAGGAATCACCATAAAACCGACTTGGTCGATAGCGAACTGCCAAATCCAGTAACCCCAGTATAAACCAGGTGCCAAAGTGTCAGCCTGATAACCTGGTTCGCCATTCAATGCGATAATCTTACCGTCAGGTAATTGCTTGTTCGCACCAAACAATACGAATTTCTTAGTAACCAAACCAATCTTGTCTTCAGGTATGATAACCATACCAAAAAATACTCGTAGTATAAACTTATAGAATAATACCACTAAAACTGCTGGGATCAAAGCCCATGCGTAACTCGGTACGCTAGATAAAAAATTTGTCATCTGTTATTTATTTATTTCGATTCTACAATTGTGTATGTTCCTTCCATAACCCCATACCCAGATTCTTCGTGAAACTCATAAGTTTCCGCCACATCGGTGGAGTCCATTTGG
>Ga0222713_10000557_pt1 | contig 42336 bp, 54 predicted proteins | sample C33_649DmetaG_FD_165061 | JGI IMG/M metagenome (GOLD analysis project Ga0222713, IMG submission 165061) | Estuarine water microbial communities from San Francisco Bay, California, United States - C33_649D | ecosystem: Environmental > Aquatic > Marine > Unclassified | place: USA: California... | reverse complement strand
TCTGGTCCGGTGCTTCCGTGAGCATCCCGAGAGCTTCTGGCAGCGTTGCAAGAAGCCCAGCATCGAGTGGAACGAGCAGACCTTCCTTCAGGCGCTGAACGATTGCGAGCTTGTCCCGCAGGCTGACCCGAATACGGCCAGCCATACGCAGCGGGTGATGAAGGTCATGGCCTTGAAACAGCTTCAGGCCGCGAACCCCAACATGTACGACCCGGTTGCGATTGATACGGAAGCCCTGAAGACGATTGGCTGGAGCAACCCAGAGCAGTTCCTGATCCCAATGGAAGCTCAGGGCAGGCCGCATCCTGAACTGATCGAGAAGATGGAGCGCCTGAAGATCGACAAGCAGAAGGCTGACGCCGACACGATGCGCGCGCAGGCCGATGTGCAAGCCCAGCAGGAGAAGCTCCAGCTTGAGAACGCCAAGACGCAGATCGACGCGCACAGCAAGGTGACGAAGACGAACATCGACGCCGAGAAGGCCAAGGCGGAGATGAACTACTCGGATGCCGATCTGGAGAACAAGCGAGAGGATCGCCTGTCGAAGGAGCGCGTCCAGCTTGTGGATCTGGCGCAGAACCTCGCTGTCCATCCCGAGAGCGCGGGTCTGGTTGCTCCTCTGATCCGCCCGGCCCTGAACGAGCTTGCGCGCGATAAGATGGGCGGAGGCATCTGATGAGCTACGACCGGATCATCCGAGACGCTTTGAGGCTTGCTCGCTCGCCTCGCAGGTTCGCTCTTGGCGGGGATGCTGATCCCAAGGACATCTCTCCGTCCATCTCCAATCCTGTCTCTGTCTTTCCCAAGCCACAGAGGATGTTCCCCTCCGACGCTCCCGTCCCCGGAGGTCAGTATCTCGGAATGCCTGACAAGCAGGACATGACGGGACACAAGTCTGCTGTTGCCTCAATCGGTGTAAGTCCGGGTGGCAAGCCTTACTTCAATGCGTCGCGTGATGCCGTTGACCAGACCGGGACTGCTGGCAAGGCGAAGACCAAGACGAACCTGTTCAAGCAGAAGGCTGGATGGTCGTGGCAGACCGCGCCAGAAGGTCATGAGGACACGAACACGATTGTGTCCGTCGAGCATCGCGGCAAGCACTACTACACGCTGAACGCACACTTCCCCAAGGGAGTGGATTTTGCTCGATACGCCGAGTCAAGGAGCGAGCCGAGGCTTCGTCCGACGACGACTGGCGATGTGTTCCTTGGCCCGCAGGCCGGGACGATCAGCGTCAGGGGCAAGGAGCATCCTGTCTACCATCATGTGGTCGTGAAGGCTGATGGTGGTGCCGTTGGCTACGCTTCTGGCGGGGACGTAGACCAGCCTCGCAATCTCGATGACATGGGCTTCTACAGTTCCGCCGCAGAATCCGCTCGTTCCCTCCCCCAATCCAAGGGAACTCCCCAGCAGATGCTAGCCACCATGAAGGGTGTGAAGCCTGCCGAGCTTGAGTGGTCTGGGGTACAGGACAAGTTTGCGGGCCAGAAGTCCGTGACAAAGGACGATCTCGCCCAGCATTTCGAGCAGAATGTGCCTCAGATCAAGGAAACTGTCCTTGGTGGTAAAATTGATCCTGAAATTAAGAGCAAGCGAGATGCAATTATTGCAGAATATGATTCAGATATAAATGAACTTAGGCAGCGTGTAGATATAATGTACTCTCAAGGGGCTATTGGCTCAGTAAAAGCATTGCGTCGTCAAATAAGCAATTTAATTCTTGAAAGAGATAAGCGCCTTGAAGATGAGGCTCCTATAGGTGAAATTGAACCAACTAAATACGGACAATATACAGTTGGAAATGATCCAAAAAACTATCGTGAAGTCCTCCTCCATCTTCCCGGAGAGGAGAAGTTCAAGTCTTCTCATTGGGAACCTACAAACATCGTAACCCACCTGCGAATGCAGGATCGCGGTCCCGATAACAACATCCTCCACCTTGAAGAGCTTCAGTCCGACTGGGCGCAGAAGGGGCGAGATGAGGGTTTTGACACCAAAGATATGAAAGAAAAAAGAGAATTTGCAAGAAATGAATTTAGCAAACATCAAAAATATCTTGGAGACAAATATGGCTTTCATCCGGGGCATGATCTTGAAAGATATGCAAAACTTATGAGTATTCCCAATGATGAAGTAAGTAAATATAAAAATCTTTATAGTGAAGTTTCTAGATTGGGTGGGTTTGATGATCATATTGAACCAGCCCCCTACGTCACCAACACCGACCATTGGGTCGAGCTTGGCCTCAAGCGCGCTTTGCTAGAAGCCGCTCGCGGAGGATACGACAAGCTTGTCTGGACTCCGGGTGAGGAGCAGGCAAAGAGATATGATCTGAGCAAACAGATTAGCAAAGTCACATATCATCCACTTGATAAGTCATTTAATGCATATGATAAAAGTGGTCGAAATGTTATATATGAAAATGACGTAGAGCCTCATGATATCAAAAAGTATATTGGAAATGAACTTGCCGAAAAACTTCTTGAGAAATCTGATTATTCCAAATCTTTTTTAGATGAATATGAGGTTTTAAGGCATCCAAATAGCAATAAGTGGGGATTGTACCTTTATGGAGAACCTTCGCATGATCATGGCGGGGGAATGCTTGAGTTTGACTCCAAGAGTGATGCCCGTGAACATTTGAATGATAAGTTGCAGGAAGAAATTGATAGGCACCCTCCTAGCCTTGAGGGTCTTGACCTAAAGGTCGGTGGCGAAGGCATGAAGTCCTTCTACGACAAGATGCTTCCTTCCGCTCTCCGTCGCGTCCTCAAGCCTCATACAGACAAGATCCAGCCGACATCCCATGTCGTGAAGGGCAATGACGGAGAGAATGTCACGCTCCCCGGCATCGAGATCACTCCTGAACTGCGTGAATCGATCCTGAAGCGGGGCTTCTCCTACTACGCTCGCGGTGGAGAGGTTAGGCAGCACTTTGAGGTCGGTGGTGGTGCTGCTGGTGGTGACTCGGATACCTCTGGAGGAGGGTTCGGAGATTCTGGAAGCGGTGGGGACTCCGCGCCAGATGCTACTCAGGACTCTCCTGCTTTCAGCACAGATGCTCCTCCCAGCTACTCTCCTCCTGAATCAGACCCATCAATGCTTGGTGGGGCTACGGGCACGGCTTTCTCGCCACCCGGATCTGGCTCCCTCGGTGTTGGAGTGGGGAACACCAGCGGGAGTTTTCTGGGAACGGCAGAGCAGCAACTGAACACAGGCCCCGGTATCGTTGGATTCATCGGTGGCACACCTCTGGGTCTGGTTGCCCTTGGCGCGGAAAAGCTGAACGAGGCCGCTCGCGAACAGGGATACGATGTCGTTGATCCCGGTGGAGCGAGACCCGGTCGTGGTGCGGAGCAGGCTTCCCGAGAGCAGGCAGCTTATGAAGCTGGCTTCCCCGGCAATCGTGCTGGTGGGAATGACAGCGGCATGATCCCCGATCCTCTTGCGCCTGAACCTTCCTTCTATGGCTTCCGCCTATCAAACGACGACGAGGAAACGCAGGCTGGCATGGTGAAGCCTGTCGGGTTTGCGCCTCCTCCTCCTCCTGCGCCTATGATGGCTCGTGGCGGGGTTCCGCAAAATATCCATCCCGTTCTTTCAATTCCCGGTGTACATATCAGGGAAGAGATCCACGGCAGGCCGATCTTCCTTGGAGAGGAATTTGGCAAATTTTCTTCTGGAGGAGATGTTCCCAAAAATAAAAATGAAGGAATTATTGTTAGTGACAATCACAAGGGAAAAATTCCAGATGTCAACTATTTGGTAAAAAACAAAAACAGATTTATTTATCACTCATCCCCCGCAGATCCAAATGATTTGAAGCATGGCATTGATCCGATGAGTGCTGAGTCTGGTACTTGGACAAGTGAAAACATGGATAGCGAAGACTACGGAATGTCTGAAAGCGAATACGGAGAATATAAAGAATCACTTCCAAAGGCATCTTGGTATTCAAGAAAGCCTGAATGGGTAAAGACAATTGCGGCAAGAAAGCTTGGAAAACACGAAAACGAACTGATGGAGGATGACATTAAAAATCATGGGCATCTTGCATTGGTTCATAAAAAAGATCTGAAAGATTACAACATTTATTGGGTCGGAGATGATTTTCACCATACAGAAGAAGTTACAGATCCATATGGCAAGAGAAAAAAGGTATGGAGCACACCTCTGCATTCTTATAGCGATATATTTGGAAATCTTACTGTTCCGGGCATAGAAGAAAATGAATATGTTTCTACCGATTCAATTGAGCCTTTTGTTCAGTTGACCGGAGATGCGCTTGTTGAATTTCTGAAAAAGACGGGTAATCTTTGAGGATCTTGGAGACAGAGATGGCTGACGATCAAGAAACAAGGCGTCCTCTCTCCGACAAGGAAACCAAGGATCTTGTCGGCAAGATTCAGTCTGTTCTGACGCCCGATCTTCTTAAGCCAAAGTACAGGAAGATGAGCGAGGGCGAGCATCCAACCTTCGGTCATTGTGGATCAGCTACTCAGGCCGCGTATTACATGCTTGGCGGCGAGGAAAGCGGTTACGTCCCTCAAGTTGCAAATCTAGGTGACGGCACGACTCATTGGTGGCTTCGACATCGCGATACGGGTCATGTGATTGACCCGACCAAGGAGCAATTCACCAGCAAGGGTAAGAAGCCCCCGTATGACCTTGGCCGGGGTTGCGGCTTCTCCAATCCCAACCCTGATGTTCCGTCCAAGCGAGGTCAGGAGATCATCAATCGCATCAGGGGCAGGTCTGCTAGGGCATCTGGCGGCCCAGTCGATGAATCCGACATCGCCTCTCCTCTCCCTGCGGAAGAGATAGGCATCGACGCCTATCATTCATCTCCTCACAAATTTGATAAATTTGACATATCAAAGATTGGTACTGGTCAGGGTGCTCAAAGTTATGGCTATGGTATGTATTTTGCCGAAAGCCCAGCGGTTAGTGGGCGCGGCGGCTCTTACGATAGAGAGTTTACTGCAAAAAATCTTTCAAAATATGATTTAAATCAGCAGGAAGAGCATATTTTGCGATTGATGAATGCTGGCAAATCTGACACAGATGTTTTGTACGATTTGGCAAAAATGGGCAGTATACCAAGGGCAGCAGATGGGCTGCTTGACTTTGAGCAAGCGGAAGCGGCCATTGAAAGAATTAAAAAAAATAGAAGCAATATTTATGAGGTTCGCATCAACGCGCACCCCGATAAATTTCTTGATTGGGACAAGCCTCTAAGCGAGCAAGAATATGCGTCAAGTCTTTTAAGCAAAATTGTTCACCTAACTCAAAAAGAAAAAGAAAATCTTCCAATTGCGAATGTTCTTGAAATTTTAAATCCATCAAGGGTTGAGCAATCAAAAATTTTGTTTAAAGCTGGCATACCCGGAATCAAATACCTTGACGCCGGTTCTCGCGGAGCGGGAAAAGGCACACAAAATTACGTCGTGTTTGATGACAAGCTGATCAACATCAAGCGTCGCTATGAGATAGGCGGGGCTGTGCCTATGGCTTCTGGCGGAAAAATTAAAAATCCAATATCAAGAGAGCAGGTTTTTGATATTGCTCATAATATTGCTAATCATGCGCTTGAACTCGGTTACAAGCTAAAGGCAAATATAGACGAAAATCATCCATATTCTTCGTCTCAAACAAAAATTGGAAATAGTGCATATATTCCGCTAGTTTTGGTAAGAGGAAGAAGATATATTGCACCTGAAATTAGGGTATCTGATCATAGTGTTGGGCCTCAAAGGTTTGGAAACTATATTCATATTTTAAATCATGAAGATGTTTCGTCTGTCAAGGATTGGCTCTCTGAAGCAAAAGATGCCCTTGAAGGTGAATCTGAAATGCCTAAAATTTCGATGTCTTCTGGCGGGAAAACGGGAGATACTCAATCCATGCCTCAACTCACATCCGAGCAGCAGAGCCTCCTAGACCAGCTTTCCCGCGCCATCGACCGGGTCTATCCCGCTATGGACGCAGCGGAGGCTCGTCAGCCCGTGATCCGCCATGAGCCGACCATGCCGGGAGAGCCTGCTCTCACACGGGAGCAGCATCAGGAATACAACATCGGTCAGTTGCAGAACGCTCTGGCGCGGATTCCCACCGACTACCCGACTGGTCCTGTTGGCTACGCTGAAGGTGGATCTACTCGGAAAGGCATTTCAGATTGGAAATGGAAGCCTCTTTCAAGGGTTAGAGAAAAGATTGGCGTATCCGAAATACCGTCGCATGTCCAAGATTTCGGAAATTTTATGGATGAAACTGCCAGCAAAGCTTCAGGGGAGGGATTGTCTGCTCGCGATCTAATTAAAGCTTATACAATTACAAGATCTTCAATTCGTAGGGCAGCAAGAAAGGCAGATACTGTAAGAAACGCCGGATTAAATATACCTGATAGTATTACTGGTATGGTTAGGCCCGAAGGAGCATTTGGTCATTGGCTTCATACAAGTTATGGGCAAAATTATCTAAATGATGCGGAGAAAGGTCGCATCAATGAGGATGCCATTAAAGATGCAGTTAGGATTATGAGGCCTTTTGGTGGGCAAAATCAGCTTGTTGATGCTTTGACTTGGGCGGTAAACAATCTTCCGGGGCAAGAAAAGAAATTTTCTGAACTTGTTTCTAGGGCGCAGCAAATGCAGTCATCTCCAAGCGAGTGGAGAGAATTGGTCAAGCCTATCAGGGGAATTAGAGAATCTAAGGCTGGGTTCATGGCATCTATGATTGGCCGTGGAGATCAACCAACTCTTGATGCAAGGCAAATTGTTCTTCATACGGGCCGTCCGTCTGATGAAGCTTCAAAGTATCTTTCAAGGTCTGGTGCTGGAGCTTCAGCAGTTGACAGGCTTGCTAGGAGGCAAAAGGCTTTAGATTTGACAATTCCTCAAAATCTTTCCCCTTACTACCAGCACCTTGCACATCACACAATTTGGGATAAAGTTGGAAATGAAACCACCACTCATCAGGATGTAATCGACGCAATGCGAGGGGCTGCTTCTGGCGGGGCAATCTCTTCCCCCATTTTGAGTCATCCTGTGGCATCTGCCATGCGAGCTTTGGGGTTCAAAGGAATTGGCGGTGAAGAGTCAAATTTTAAGAAGAACGAAAGTGGTGTTGTGTCGCGCGCACTCATGCTAACATCCAAGAAGGCTTGAAGCTGCCCAAGCTTAATCTGGCGGCAACGGGGGACGCCCCGACAACCTAGCTAGGAGTTGCCATGTACCAGACTGCAAAGAAGGCTCGCGAAGCCATGAAGAGCAAGGCCAAGCGCCTTGCCTCTGACCGTCCGCTCCAGAAGGTTGATTCCTCGACCTTCACCCCGCCTGAGATGCTGAAGGCTGATGTGAAGACCGGGCTTCGTCCCGTCTCGCGCCGAGCCTACAAGAGCGGCGGCAAGGTTGACGGTTCCTGCGGGCCGATGCGCGCGGATCGCAAGCAGCGCAAGTCTGGTGGCAAGACCGAAGCGGTCGCGTATGCAAATGCCAAGGTCAACCGCAACGTGAAGGACGCCAACGAGGATCGTGAGGGCGAGAAGCACGTTGGTGGTCTGAAGCGCGGCGGTGCTGCGTATGCGCGCGGTGGTATGCCGATCAAGGGGCATTCTTACCACACCAAGAGTGATGAGGCGCTTCGATACATCATCAAGGATGCTGGTGAAGCCGCTCGCGCGATGCGTGGTCATAGTCCAAAGTCTGAGGCAAAGTATCTTGATCAGGTAAATGATGCTTCGACTGTTCTCAATTATCGCAAGCAGGGTGGCAAGCGAGTTGAGCAAAATGATTCTGATAAGGATGATTCGTTCCGGCGCGGCGGTCGTGCCAAGAAGTACGATGGCGGTCCTCTTGGCGGGGCCAATCGCATGATGGCTGCTGCCTCCCAGCGAGCCGGTGTCCCCAATGCGATGCTTGGCTTCTCTGGCGTCAAGCGTGGCGCTCTCTCTCCCATGCGCGCTACCGGCCTCAAGAAGGGCGGCAAGGCTGACGACACCGCTCAGGACAAGGCTTTGGTCAAGAAGGCCATGCGCCAGCATGAGACGGCGCAGCATGGCGGCAAGCATTCGGAACTGAAGCTCCGTCGCGGCGGTTACGCGAAGAAGCAGGCTGGTGGTGGCATGACCGATGCGCCCCCGCCGCCGCCTCCCCCGCCGCCTGCTGACTATCAGCTTACTCCTGCCCAGCGCAGGATGATTCGTCAGGGTCAAGATCCGTTTGCGGAAGGGATCATGCCCGGTGGTGGTCGCCCCGCGCCTGTTCCGCCGCCGCCCCCGCCGCCTCCTCCGCCTGCTTCTCGCCGTGCGGCTGGTGGCAAGATCAGCGACATCGAGCGAGTTCTCTCGCGCGCGACTGCCAGCAATCCCAATCCGAAGAAGCGTTACGTCTCCTACGCTGGCGAGGAGAGGCCTCCCGCTCGTATGCCCAAGCCTATGGACCCGATTGACGAGCAGATGGCTGACGTTCAGCGTGAAGCCAAGATGGAGCAGATGTACAAGGCCTTCCGCGCCAAGAAGGCGGCTGCTGCCCGTCAGCAGAAGAAGGAAGAGGAGGAGCGCGCGGAGAGTTCTCGCATGTCTCCGATGCTTCCGCCGACCTTCAAGCGTGGTGGCGAGGCCAAGCGCATGGCTCGCGCCTCTGGTGGCCGCACCAAGAAGGGCAAGACCAACATCAACATCGTGATCGATGCTGGTGGTGCGAAGGCTCCGATGGGCCTTGGCGCGCTTCCCCCGCTGCCGATGCCGGGTGGCCGTCCCGTTCCGCCGCCGCTGCCGGTTGGTGGTCCGGGTGCTGCCCCGATGGGTATGCCTGCCAGCCCGATGCCGCCTGCTGCGCCCCCGCCCGCGATGCCGGGTGCCGGTCCCATGCCGATGGGGCGCAAGCACGGTGGTCGCACGATGTCCTACAAGGACATGACGGCTGGTGCTGGCTCGGGTGAAGGTCGCCTCCAGAAGACCGAGATCGCGACGCACAAGCGTTCGGCTCGTCGTGCTGGTGGCAAGGTCTACCGCAGCTACAAGGACATGGATGCTGGCGCGGGTTCCGGTCTGGGGAGGCTGGAAAAGACCGAGATTGCGTCGAGGAAGTGATCCGTTAGAATCGTTTTCCTCCCCGCGATTCTGGCGGATCGGGGAGGGAGTGTGACCCCCTCACGCTCTCTCCCCACCAATTCTATATAAGGGGGACTGTCAGGGGGCAGTTGTGCTTACTCATCAAGCTTTCTATCAGAGTGAATTGAAGAAAAATCTGCGTGAACGTATTGAAGTTGCGAAAGATTCGCTGATTTCTGCTCACGCAACAATCGAACACACCGACTACAAGTTCCGGGTTGGTGTTATTCACGGTCTTCTGGCTGCGCTGGATGCCTGTGACGAGGTGGAGACGGAGCTTAATCAACGGTAAGGGGAGAACTATGCCGTTCATGCGTATGGAACATGAGATTGATCCTGCGAAAAAGATTCTGAGCGATATTGGGGACATCTCTACTTTCGAGATCTTCAACAATCAGATCCTTGTCGGTGTCTACATCAGGCCACAGAAGACCAAGAGTGGCCTCTATCTGTCGGACAAGACGACCGACGAGGACCGTTTTCAGTCGAAGGTTGGGCTGCTCCTGAAGATGGGGCCGCGCGCTTTCGAGGAAAACGAGGAGGGATGGTTCAAGGGGGACAAGTTTGCACTCAACGAGTGGCTTGTTTTCCGTCCTTCCGATGGTTGGAACATCACGGTCAACGGTGTTCTGTGTCGAATCCTGTCTGATACGCAGGTCAAGGGGCGCGTGAAGTCGCCCGATGAAGTGTGGTGAGGAGAAAATCATGTCTGATCCCAAGGAAGACCAGCTTGAAATCAACCTCGATGAGGCTGCGAACAAGGATTCGGAGCCTAGCGTCGAGGTGAGTGACGAGCCTATTGCTGCGGCAGAGCCGGAAAAGCCGATTGCGGCAGAGGAAGACCCCGCCAAGGCTCTTGCGGAGCTTCGCGCGCAGCTTGAGCAGGAGCGTCGCGCCCGTATCGAGGCTGAAACCCGCGCTCGACAGGCCAGCACGGAGGTTGAGGATTCCAATCTTCAGCTTGTGACTGGCGCTATCGAGACGATGCAGCGTGAACAGGGCATCCTGAAGGGGCAGTTGAAGGAGGCAATGTCGGTCGGTGACTTTGACCGGGCTGCTGAACTTCAGGAAGCGATGTCGAACAACGCTGCCAAGCTCCTTCAGCTTGAGAATGGCAGGGAAGCGATGAAGGTCAGGCCCCGTCAGGAGCCTGTCCAGCGTCATTCCGATCCTGTCGAGCAGTTTGCATCGCAGCTTTCGCCTCGTTCTGCCGACTGGGTTCGCAAGAATCCGCAGTTCGTGACCGATCCGCGCCTCAATCAGAAGATGATTGCGGCTCATAACCTCGCTGTTGCGGATGGTCATGTGCCGGATTCGGACGGATACTTCTCGGCAATCGAGGATACGCTGCGTGTTCGGCGTGTCGAACCGGCTCAGAGCGAGCCTACGACGGAGTCGCCCTTGTCTTCTGCTGCAAAGCCCGTGGCGCGGGCTGCTCCTCCTGCTGCTGCCCCTGTCAATCGAGGCTCCAACGGTCGTTCCAACATCGTTCGACTGACCCGAGCCGAGGCTGACACGGCAAAGATGCTTGGAATGACCGAAACCGAGTACGCGAAGCACAAACTGGCCCTCCAAAAGGAGGGCAAGCTTCCGAATTAAGGAGAAAGATCATGGATAACGCTATCAATCCGACCCCTGTGGCCTCTTCCGAGGCTCCCCGTCGTCGTGGACGCCCGTCTCGCCTCCAGAAGCCGGTCGATGAGACCGCTATCGAGCCTGTTGCGGCTGTTCCGCGCGCCGAAATGCGCTCCGAGGTGCGGGAAGAGGACTCTCGCGCCCGTGCTGCCCGTCGTGCAGCCGAGATCCGGGGGCACATTGGCGACATGGATCAGGGTACGGACGAGTTCTTTGTCGAACCGTCGATCATCCCCGAGGGCTGGACATATGAGTGGAAGCGCCATTCGATCCTTGGGCAGGAAGATGCCACGCACCAGATCCATCTGGCGCGGATGGGCTGGGAGGCTGTCCCTGCCCGTCGTCATCCCGGCATGATGCCTTCCTCTTGGACCAAGGGGACCATTGAGCGCAAGGGCATGATCCTCATGGAGCGCCCGACAGAGGTTGTCGAGGAGGCTCGTCGCATCCAAAACAAGGCTGCGAAGGATCAGGTCCGCGCCAAGGAAGCCCAGATCGCGGGTGCGCCCGATGGCACGATGACCCGTGACCATGCCCAGACCCGTCCGAAGATCAACAAGAGCTTTGAAGCTATTCCTATCCCGAAGGAGTAATGTTTAGGTTATGCTTTACTGCATAGCTTAACAAAAGGGGGCTTCGGCCCCCTTTACTTTTGTATCTTGATGTGGAAATAATCGACTCAACTCCCCCGGTGAGGAGTTTTTTTTCCCCGGTCATAAGTCGCCCCGGCGCGCGATGATGGACCTCCTGAAGAAGGAGAATCCGTTATGGCGAATACAAATGCGCCCTACGGTTTCCGTCAGTACAGCGGGAATGGTTCTGCTCCGACGTATGAGCAGGTTCCCGTTCAGATTGCCTACAATGCCACGAACATCTTCTTTGGCGACCCGGTTGAGCCGGATGCCAATGGTCAGGTCGTTCAGGGCGATGGCACGACGGCTACTGCCGGTATCGCCGGTATCTTCGTCGGCTGCCAGTATCTCTCGGTCGCGCAGAAGCGCACCGTGTGGTCGAACTACTGGCCCGGTTCGGATGTCGCCTCGTCCAATACGGTCACGGGCTACATCATCAACGACCCGAATGCCAAGTTCGTCGTCCAGTCGGACGCGACCGGCATCGTGCAGGGCGATGTGAACCTGAATGTTGGCTATGCCATTGGCACGGGTAACACCGCCAACGGCATCTCGGGCGCGTACATCACGGGCGCGGCCACGACCAACACTCTCCCGTTCCGCATCGTCGGCCTTGTCAGCGCCCCTCCGGGTTCCGCTGGCACGGAGTCGGGTGCGTATAACTGGGTCATCGTGGCGTTCAACAACGTCGCGACCAAGTCCCTTACGGGCATCTGAGAGGAGTAAGCACCAATGGCTGTCAATCTTAGTGCCATCAAGGATCTGCTCCTCCCCGGCCTTCGCGGCATCGAGGGCAAGTACGAGCAGATCCCGTCGCAGTACGACAAGATCTTCACCAAGCATGAGTCGAAGATGGCTCTGGAGCGCACCGCTGAGATGCGCTTCCTCGGCCTCGCGCAGCTTAAGACCGAGGGTGGTCAGACTGCGTTCGACAACGGCGCTGGTGAGCGTTACGTCTACAATCAGGAGCATACCGAGATCGCTCTCGGTTATGCCATCACCCGCAAGGCGGTTGATGACAACCTGTACAAGACGCAGTTCATGCCGTCGAACCTCGGTCTGATCGAGTCCTTCCAGCAGACCAAGGAGATCTACGGCGCGAACGTCCTCAACACCGCGACGACGTACAACTCGTCGGTCGGTGGTGACGGCAAGGCGCTCGTCGCGTCGGACCATCCCATCGATGGCGGCACGGTTGCGAACACGCCGACGACTCAGGTTGAGCTTAACGAGGCCAGCCTGCTGAACGGCATGATCGCGGTCCGCGCCAACTTCAAGGATCAGGCTGGCCTGAAGGTGTTTGCGCGCGCGCGCAAGCTCATCGTGCCGACTGCCCTTGAGCCGGTGGCGATCCGTCTCACGAAGACGGAGCTTCGTCCGGGCACGGCAGACAATGACGTGAACGCGATCATGATGACTTCCGGTGGTCTGCCGGAGGGCTACATGGTCGGCGACTTCCTCACATCGTCGTCCGCTTGGTTCCTGCTGACGAACATCGACGGCCTGTCGTACATGGAGCGTGTGAAGTTCGAGTCCGACATGCAGGTTGATTTCGTCACGGACAACCTGCTGGTTAAGGGCTACGAGCGGTACAGCTTTGGCTATTATAACTGGCGCGCCCTTTGGGCCAGCTTCCCGACCTGACCACGGAGGGGGCGGGGTAACTCGCCCCCTTCTACTTCCGGGTGACCGGATCACGTTGACTGCCCCGGCAGACGCTGCACCGACAACGTGATCTTATCGTGCAGGAGCAATGAATGGCACAGACAACCTTCACAGGCCCTATCCGGGCTGGTGACATTCTGTACACGACGGGTACGACCGTTGGTACGGATATCGCCAACGTCGGGTATGCGGTCATGGCGCAGGCGTCTGCGGTTACGCAGGCGAGCGGCGCGACCACAATCGTGATCCCGAAGAACAGTCACATCATCAGCATCACGCTGTTCGTGACGACTGCTTGGACGGGTGCGGCGACGACCCTTGGTGTTGGCAACACGGCTTCGGCAACGGCTTACACCGCTGCTGGCGCGGTTGCTGGCGGCACCATTGGTTCTGTTGTCGTCTCTCCGGGGGCTGATGCCACCCGTACCGGCAACTGGATCGATGTCGGCACCACCGACAGGAAGATCCTCGTCACATCGACCAACACCGGCGATGGTGTTGGCGTCATCACGGTCACATACGCTCAGGCTCTGAACCTGACTGCGTAAAAGAGGAGAAGGCAAAATGAAGGGCAAGACTCAGAAGGGTGTGAAGGCGCAGCAGGATCTCGGTTCGGGGTTCTATGCTGGCGCGGGTTCCAACGTCGCGCGCGAGGCCAAGAACAAGGCCGAGGGCTTCAAGCGTGGTGGCAAGGCGAAGCACATGGGCAAGATCCACGGTGCTGCGGCGATGGCTCACGCTGGTCGCAAGCCCCGCAAGTCGGGTGGCGGCGTGTTCTCGTCGGCTGCCAAGGGGACGATGCGCCCCGGCTTCGAGGGCTGATCAACGGCTCCATCGACAAACTGAGCGGGGGCCTAGCGCCCCCGTTCTTCCTTGGAGGACAAAATGCCGGGTGCATGGACACGCAAGGAAGGTAAGAATCCTTCTGGCGGACTGAATGAGAAGGGCCGCGCTTCGCTCCGCGCGCAGGGTCACGACATCAAGCGTCCGCAGCCGGAAGGCGGGTCGCGTCGTGATAGCTTTTGCGCCCGGATGACCGGCATGAAGAAGAAGCTCACAGGCTCTGCCAAGGCTGCCGACCCCAACAGCAGGATCAACAAGTCCCTTCGGGCTTGGAACTGCTGACATGGCTGCGAAGCCTCAGAATGCTGGTCTCTGGGGCCGCGCCAAGGCGGCTGCTAGGTCCAAGTTCGACGTTTACCCTTCTGCCTACGCAAATGCATGGGCATCGAAGTGGTACAAGTCGCATGGCGGCAAGTGGTCTGGGGACGACAACAGGGTTGCCAAAGCCTCTGGCGGGGGCCTTGGAAAGTGGTTTTCTGAAGACTGGAAGGATGTGAAGACCGGCAAGGATTGTGGTAGGATCGAAGGCGAGAAGGGAAAGCGTCCCTATCCTGCGTGTCGTCCTGCTGCTGCTGCCGCGTCCATGACCAGCCAGCAGAAGCGAACGATGTCGAGGAAGAAGACCGGCCCGGCTCGCAAGTCGTGGCCTGTCTCTCCCTCTGGAGAGAGGAAGGAAGACTGAGATGCAGTCGATCACAACTTCTGTGACTGGTGTTGGCAGCAGCCCTGTCGAGGCCGTTAGCTGGTTCACCAATCCGTTCAATGTGGGTCTTGGTGCGGTGCTTTCCGGGGCGGCGACGTTCACGGTCGAGTACAGCTTTGAAGACCCGACAAACGCGGGTTATTCGGCCTCGACGGCTACATGGTTCCCGGTGACCGGGCTGTCGGCTGTTTCGGCCTCGACGGCTGCTGCGCTGACGGTCCCGTGCCGAGCGGTGCGCGTGACGATTGCCTCTGGCGCGGGTACGGTTACCCTGTACGTCCAGCAGGCTGGCACTCTGTAAGAGGTCGTCATGGCGACAAGCGGCACATACACTTTCAACCCGTCGCTTGGCGAACTGGTCCTGTATGCATTCAACCTGTGCGGCGTCAGGAACACGGCTCTGCTTCAGGAGCATTTTGAGTCGGCTAGGATGGCATCGAACCTGATGCTGTCTCGCTGGTCGAACCAAGGTGTCAACCTGTGGAAGGTCGATCTGGTGACGACTACGCTGACCACCGGGACATCCACATATTCGGTCGATGCCGATACCGTGATGATCCTCGATGCGTATGTCACCACGAACCAGTCCGGTACTGACATTGATCGCATCATCATGCCGATCAGCCGCACGGAGTATGCCAGCTATCCAAACAAGGATCAGCAGGGCTTCCCGACCGTGTTCTGGTTTGACCGACTTCTTTCTCCTACAGTCACGATCTGGCCGGTTCCAGATACGTCCACAGGCCCGCAGTACCTGAAGTACTACAGGGTTCGCAGGATCGAGGATTCCGCTTTGACCAATGGTCAGCAGGTTGATATCCCGTATCTGTGGCTTGAGTGCTTTGCGTATGGTCTGGCGCAGCGCCTTGCGATGATCTGGGCACCCGACAAGGTCCAGCTTCTGAAGCCGATGGCTGACGAGGCTTATGCGATTGCGGCGGAACAGAACGTAGAAACCGCGCAGCAGTATATCTCCCCGATGGTTTCGAGCTACTTCCGACCGTAAGGTGTCCTCATGGGCTACGCTTCACGGTCTGGCAGGGCAAGGACTAGCGCAAAAGACCCGCGCGCGTTCGCAGTCTGTGATCGTTGCGGCATGTGGTACAACCACCATCGACTGCAATGGCAGTACGACTGGGCTGGCGCATCCCTGATCAACAAGCGCATTCTTGTCTGCAATACTTGCTACGACCAGCCCCAGAACCAGCTTCGCGCGATTGTCGTTCCGGCAGATCCAACCCCGATCATCAATCCGCGCACGGAGCCCTACGCCTACGACAGCAGCAACACTCGTCAGGTGTCTGGATACAACACGACAAACGCGGCGACTGGCATTCCGGTTCAGGGTGGCGACCTTCGTGTCACATCCTCTGGCGGGGCGCAGACATCTGATCCCCGTGTGACCCAGATGACCGGCGAAGGTTCCGGGGGTACTAACCAACTTCCCGGTACTGATCCGAATGCAGTCACATATCGTACAATCACGAATGCGGCCAATAATGGATCTGGGCTTATCAGGCTCACGGTAGCCACGACAAATGGCTTGATCACGAATCAGCAGGTGACTGTTCGAGAGGTAGAGGGGGCTACTTCCGCGAACGGAAACTGGACGATCACGGTCGTCAATACGACCCAGATCGATCTTCAGTCGTCGTCATTTTCGGGTTCCTATACCTCTGGCGGGTATGTTATCAATAACCCGAGCTTGCCATACGACTTCACCGAGATCCCAAGGACCGGAACACTCTGATGGCAAACATCCAGATCCCCAACCTCCCCGTTGCTATCTCCCTCAATGGGACGGAGCAGGTCGAGATCGTTCAGTCTGGTACGTCTAGGCGCACCACGACGCAGGAAATTGCCGATCTGAAGGGTGTTGGTCCTACAGGCCCTACGGGTGCGATGGGGCCGACTGGTCCGACTGGTCCTACCGGATCTACTGGTGCTGCATCGACTGTTCCCGGCCCTACAGGCCCCACAGGAGTGGCTGGACCCACCGGACCCACCGGACCTACCGGGTCGATTGGTCCCGCTGGTCCTACAGGCCCTACAGGCTCGACAGGAGATACTGGGTCAGTCGGCCCGACCGGCCCGACCGGCCCGACCGGACCGACAGGTTCTATTGGCATCACGGGGGCGACCGGCCCGACCGGCGCAACGGGTCCGACAGGTTCCACCGGCCCCACCGGACCTACTGGCCCGACTGGTTCCACGGGTGATATCGGCCCTACCGGCCCGACTGGTCCTACCGGTTCGACTGGCGCTACGGGAGCCACGGGGCCGACAGGTCCGACCGGCGCGACCGGCCTTACTGGCCCCACCGGACCTACCGGGCCGACCGGAGCTACTGGCGCGGGCGGGACACTTGGATACTACGGATCTTTTTATAGTGAAGATGATCAGACGGCTGCGGCAACGAATACAGCATATGGAATGACTCTTGGCGTTACAGCCGAAGCGAGCGGTGTTTCCATCGGAAGTCCGACTTCCAGAATTGTTTTTGCCAACGCAGCAACATACAATCTTCAATTTTCAGCTCAATTCCATCACACCGGCGGTAGTGGCCCCGGCAATACTGTAAACATTTGGCTAAAGAAAAACGGCACAAATGTAGTAGAGAGCGACACAAGGCTTACTGTTCCGTCAAACGCTCCATATGTAGTTGCGGCATGGAATTGGGTTCTTTCTCTTGCCGCAAATGATTATCTTGAGATTGTATGGTCTACTGATAACACAGCTATTCAGATGGAGGCTGAGCCTGCCGGAGGTATTCATCCTTCCATACCGTCTCTGATTGTTACTGCACAGCAAGTCATGTACACCCAGCTTGGTCCCACGGGACCGACTGGTCCTACAGGTTCGACTGGCGCAACGGGGCCGACTGGTCCCACGGGGAGCACGGGCGCTACGGGCGCTACAGGTCCGACTGGTCCCACAGGTGCGACTCCTGTCGTCGCTGGATCTACGGGCCAGATTCAGTACAACAGTTCTGGCGCTCTTGGTGCCAGCGCAAATCTGTTCTGGGATATCGCGAACAACAGGCTTGGAATTGGGACGACCGCGCCAAGCGTTGCCTTGGATGTCTTGGCTGCGTCTGGACTGAAGACTCTTCAGGCATCGACGCAGGATGCAATCGCTCTCCTTGGCCGGGCTGGTGGAACTGGCAGCTACATTGCCACCCTTACGCCAACCACTCTGTCCGCCAGCAGGACGCTCACATTCCCTGATGTCACCAGCACGGTCGCTGTTCTGGCTGCCAATCAGTCTTTCACCGTGGCGCAGCGTGGGTCCATCACAGCCCTCACGGATGCTGCGACGATCACGCCGGACTTCAACGACGCGAACAACTACTCCCTGACCATTGGCGGGAATAGAACCCTAGCCAATCCCACGAACATCACCGCAGGCCAGTCCGGTGCCATCGTGATTACTCAGGATTCTACTGGTGGGCGAACACTCGCTTACGGGTCATATTGGAAGTTCCCCGGAGGCACGATCCCCACCCTCACTACCACAGCATCTGCGGTTGACGTTCTTGTATACTATGTCGAGAGTACGACTCGCATCACCGCAACCATGCTCAACGATGTGAAGTGACGCCATGATCGTCCCCGGCTCCGCACACGCTCTGCTGCTCTCTACTAGCGGGTATACCATCCCCTACTCGCTGCGCTTCCGCGCCGCCAATAGCGCGTACATGTCGCGCTCTTTTGGGACTCCGACCAGCAATATCAAATGGACTTGGAGCGGGTGGATTAAGCGAGGCGCTCTCGGCACTCAGCTTGTCTTCAATGGCGGAGACGGGAGCAGTAATAATTTCTTTTCTGTGCAGTTTACCGCTGGCGACCTTATCCAAATCGCACAGATTTCTGGCGGCGCTTACAATTTGCAGATGACTACGTCGGCGGTCTTTCGAGACCCGAGCGCGTGGTATCACATCGTCATCGTATACGACTCTGCGAACGCGACATCCACGGATCGCGTGCAGATCTACATCAACAATTCGCGGCAGAATGTTTCGTACACGACAGGCCCATTTGGCTCGTCTACTGCTTGTCAATGGAACGTCAATGCTCGCACGCATTACCTTCGCCGTCTCGACTACTCCGCGATCTACGGCGACATGTATTCAGCCGAAGAGAACTTCATCGACGGCCAAGCCCTGACGCCGTCCTCCTTCGGCCAGACCGACGCGACGACCGGCGTGTGGGTTCCGAAGAAGTACTCGGGCACCTACGGCAACAACGGCTTCTATCTGAAGTTCGCGGACGCCTCTGCCGCCACCGCCGCCGCCATCGGCAAGGACAGCAGCGGCAACGGCAACAACTGGACGCCCAGCGGCATCTCGGTGACGAGCGGTGTGACGTTCGACCAGATGCTCGACACGCCGACGCTGAACTATTGCACTGGAAACCCTTTAAGCCGTCATACGACCAACACTTACAACTTCACAAATGGCAATTTGGAAGTTGAGATGTTTGATTCGTCCAACGTGCAAATCCAAACACGTATGTCAATGGGAGTGTCTTCTGGAAAATGGTATTGGGAAGCAACGCTGGTTAGTTATTCAATCTACCAGCCAAGCCTTGGTGTTGCCGCAGACAATATATTAAACGGAAACTATGTTGGTGGAACTGCGTTGCAGTGGGGCGTGTACGGCCCCAATGGTGACAAATATAACAACGGTGTATTTACAGCCTATGGAAGCGCCGCCACCACCAACGACGTTGTTCAAATTGCTTTGGACATGGACAACGGAAAAATCTGGTGGGGCAAGAACGGAACGTGGTTTGCTTCGGGCAATCCTGCTTCTGGAACAAACGCAGCTTTTACCAATCTGGCTGGAAACACAGTTTTGCCAGCTATGGGTGTGGGCGGCACGACAAACGCGGGCGGCAAGTACGCCTTCAACTTCGGCCAGCGCGCCTTCGCCTACACGCCGCCCACCGGCTTCAAAGCGTTGAACACCGCCAACCTCCCGACGCCCTCCATCAAGAAGGGCAGCCTCTACATGGACGCGACGCTTCGCACGGGAACGGGTGCGACGGCTTCGGTGTCCTCTCTCGGGTTCCAGCCGGATCTGGTGTGGATCAAGAGCCGCAGCGCAGCTACGGACCACGGCCTCTACGATTCGGCCCGTGGCGTCCAGAAGCAGCTTGAGAGCAACCAAGCCGCCGCCGAGACGACAGAGACCACCGGACTCACGGCGTTCAGCAGCAACGGCTACACGGTCGGTGCGTTGGCTCAACTCAACACCAACACCGCCACCTATGTTGACTGGGCGTGGAAGGAGGGCACGACGCCGGGCTTCGACAGTTTTGTTTTCTCCGGCAACGCTACCAATCGCACTGTTTCGCATGGTCTGGGTGCGGTTCCACATTTTATGATTTTCAAGAACCGGAACACCGCGAACGGGTGGATCGTTTACCACCGAAATCAGAACGCTTCTCCGGCTACGGGTTTCTTGCAGCTTCAATCGACGGCGGCGTTCATATCCGACAGCACCGTGTTCAACAACACGGCTCCGACCAGCAGCGTGTTTTCACTCGGAACCGATATAAGCGCAAACGGCAGTGGCACAAACAATATCATCGCCTACCTCTGGACCAGCATCGATGGCTTCTCGCTGTTCGGCAGCTACACCGGCAACGGCTCGACGGACGGGCCGTTCGTGTGGTGCGGGTTCCGGCCTCGGTACGTCCTCATAAAGAGCACGGGCACAGAGAACTGGTCGGTGCAGGATTCTGCACGCAATCCGTACAACGTGGTTGACGCAAGGCTAAAGCCGAATAGCGCCGATGCGGAGGCTGTTTCGTCGTTTCAATATGTCGATTTCCTGTCCAACGGGTTCAAGCTCCGAAACACGGACACGGAAAAGAACGGTAGCGGCACCACCTACGTCTTCGCCGCATTCGCCGAAAACCCCTTTAAGTATGCGAGGGCCCGATGAAGTTCTCTCTCCCCGACGGCCAGACCGTCCGCATCGACCAGTCGTTCGTCATGGATGATATCCAGTATCCATCCAATTGGATACGATCCATGACTGTTGAGGAGCGAGTGGAATTTGGAGCAATTGAACTACCGGAAGATCCTGCTCCAGAACCAACCCCATATGTCCCGACTGCTCTTGATGAGATCAGGAACCTAGAGGCACTCGTTACCCCTCGCAGGCTTAGGGAAGCGGTTCTTACTGAAGAGGGAAAGACTTGGCTTGCCAGCATAGAGTCGCAGATCGCAACTCTCAGGCAGTCCATTCCGCCCGTTTCCTCTCCTAGCCAAGAGACGCCGCAAACATGAAGATTTGCGTCTACGCAATCAGCAAGAACGAGCAGCAGTTCGTATCTCGCTTTTGCGAGTCGGCCAAGGATGCCGACCTGATCCTGATTGCCGATACTGGAAGCACGGATGATACGGCTGGCGAGGCTCGTCGCTGGAGGGAAAACTCCATCGATGCCAAGGCCAACCTCATGGTCCATGACATCTGCATCACTCCTTGGCGATTCGATCTGGCGCGGAATGCCGCTCTGGCTCTGATCCCCCGCGATATCGATGTCTGCATCAGCCTAGACATAGACGAGGTCATGGAGCCGGGTTGGCGAGACGAGATCGAGCGTCTCTGGAAGCTCGGTGAGACTACTCGCCTACGGTACATGTTCGACTGGGGCTGCGGGATCAAGTTCCTGTACGAGAAGATCCACGCTCGTCATGGGTACATGTGGCATCACCCGTGCCATGAGTATCCTGTGCCAGATGGTCGCATCAAGGAAATGTGGGCGCAGACCGAGAAGCTCCTCGTCAGTCATCACCCAGATCCGACAAAGAGCCGTGGACAGTATCTCGATCTCCTGTCCCTATCGGTCAAGGAAGACCCGGATTGCCCTCGCAACGGGTTCTACTATGCGCGGGAACTGACGTTTCACGCTCGCTGGGACGAGGCTATTACTGCCCTGCACAAGTACCTAGACCTGCCCGGCGCAACGTGGCCGAATGAGCGTTGCTATGCCATGCGCCTCCTTGGCAAGGCACACAGCGAGATTGGTGACCAGAAGCAGGCAGAGCATTGGTACGTCAGGGCAGCGGCAGAGGCTCCAGACACAAGGGAGCCTTGGTGCGAACTTGCCATGCTGATGTACCGCCAGAACCGCTGGGAAGAGTGTTTCGCATTCTCCATGCGCGCCCTTCGGATCAAGGACAAGGCTCTGGTCTATACCTGTGACCCGGATGTCTGGGGACATTGGCCGCATGATCTTGCCAGCGTTTCTGCGTGGCAGTTGGGCATGACTCAGATCTCGCTTGAGCAGGCAAGACTTGCCGTCGAGAAGTCACCTGATGACCTTCGACTTCGGGGGAACCTGAAGTACATTGAAGATCACATCGCAAGCCCCGGAGAGAAGGTTGCGTAGTGTCATGGACATGCAGTCGCTGATGAACATCGGCATAGGCATCGTCCTTGCCGGTATTGGATGGTTCTCCCGGCAGATCTGGGAGGCCGTGAAGGAACTGCGACGCGATCTGCATGAGATCGAGGTTGATCTTCCCAAGAGCTACGTTCGCAAGGATGAGTTTGCCGACAGCGTCAAGGAGATCAAGGCAATGCTTGAGAAGATCTTTGATCGGCTCGAAAGCAAGGCCGACAAGTGATTGTCACCAAAGATGGATGCGCTTGAGTCAGTCCTTAAGCTTTGGCCTATTGCTGTAGGATTTATCACGCTTGTAATAGTTCTCGCTAAACTCGATCAGAGGGTTCTTGTAATTGAAGAAAAAGTGAAGGCTCTTTTCGATCTCTGGAACAAGAAAGGTTGATCATGGACTTTATGAAAATCATCGGAGCTGTGGCTCCTACTCTCGCCACCGCAGTCGGCGGTCCGATTGGAGGCATGGCATACAAGGTCATCGCTGATGCTCTTGGACTGCCTGATGGTACGTCCAAAGACGATATAACCAAGGCAATCAACAATGCCTCTGCGGATCAGTTGCTGGCTCTCAAGAAGGCTGACAACGACTTCGCGGTTCAGATGCGTGAACTGGATATCGATCTTGAAAAGATTGCCGCTTCGGATCGAGATAGCGCCCGTCGTCGTGAGACTCAGGTTCGCGACTGGATGCCGCGCGTTCTGGCTTTTGTCGTCGTGGCAGGCTTCATGGCAACTGTCTTTCTTGTCCTCATGGGGTATGTGGACGGCATGAAAGATCCGCTGATGGCTACGACTGTAGGTACATTGATTGGATTTGTAAGTGCGAAGGCAGAGCAGGTCATTGCATACTACTTTGGCTCGTCTTCCAGCAGTCAGCAGAAGACTCAGCTTCTTGCAGGGAATCAGAAGTGATGCGTTCGTTTCAGGGTGAGGCAAGGAAGGCAACGCTTGATGAGATCATCAGCGTCGCCAAGATGCTGGAGATCGAGCCTGCTGCTTTTCGGGCTGTGATTGCAGTCGAAGCCGCTGGCTCGGGATTTGATGCCAAGGGGCGGCCCAAGGCTCTGTTCGAGAGGCACTACTTCTTCAAGCATACCTTCAGCAAGCCTGAGCTTCACAAGCGGGCCGTTGAAGAGGGTCTTGCCTACAAGGCATGGGGCATGAAGCCCTATCCCAAGGGTTCTGATGCGGTCTACGACGAGATCATGCGGGCCTGCGCCATCGATGAACATGCTGCCCTGCTCTCGACCTCTTGGGGGCTTGGACAGGTCATGGGCAGCAATTTCAAGATGGTCGGGCATGAGTCTGTTGAGGACATGGTTGACGAAGCTTGCAAATCCGAGACAAGCCAGCTTCGACAGATGGGTCTTTTCATCAAGAACGCAGGTCTGATCCGCCCGCTCCGATTCAAGGACTGGGCGACCTTTGCCAAGGGCTACAACGGCCCCGGCTATGCACAGCACGGGTATGATGTTAAGATTGCCGATGCCTACGCGAAGCTATCCGCAGCTTCGTGAAGGTGTTAAAGTGAGGGGGAAACGGAGTCACCAATGACGACCGGACTTACCTACTCGCAGTACGTCACTCAGATCGCAACCTTGGCAGTTGTCGAGGAAGCCAACGCTGAATTTGTGACAATTCTTCCACAGATGATCACATATGCGGAAAACAGGATTTATCGCGATCTTGATTTTCTGTTCACTTCTATTTCAAACACAAGTTATGGAACAACTGTCGGAAGCAGGCAGATTGCAGTTCCGACAGGAACCTTTGTCGTTCCAGAGCAGATCAATGTGATTACGCCCGCTGGGACCAGCAATCCTGATCTTGGAACGCGAGTTCCGCTCCTTCCATGCACCAAGGAATTCCTTGATGCGGTTTATGGTGTTTCCACAAGCAGGGGGACGCCAAAGTATTTCTGCCCGTTTGATGATTATACGTTCCTCCTTGGTCCGTATCCTGATGCGGCATATACGGTTGAGATCGTCGGAACTTATCGTCCTTCCAGCCTGTCGTCTTCCAATACTACGACATTCATCAGTCTCTATCTTCCAGATCTAATGATCATGGCTAGCATGATCTACATTTCCGGCTATCAGCGAAACTTTGGCCGCGCCAACGATGATCCTCAGATGGCTGTCACCTATGAGAGCCAGTATCAGGTTCTTCTGAAGGGCGCGTTGGCAGAGGAGAACCGCAAGAAGTTCGAGGCTGCTGCTTGGTCGTCGCAGTCGCAGGCTGTCACGGCCAGTCCGACACGGGGGTGATAGATGCCACACGCATCCTTCAAGCTCCTGCCGGGCGTCGATCAGAACAAGACTCCCGCCCTCAACGAGGCTGCTATCAGCAATAGCCAGTTGATCAGGTTCATCCCTGATCGGACGCTTGGCGGTCTTGTTCAGAAGCTCGGTGGATGGACGAAGTTTTTCCCCGACACGATTGGCAGCATCGTGCGCTGCCTCTGGGCTTGGGAGGACACCAACAGCAATTCGTACCTTGCCGTTGGCGCGGAGGGGATTGCGGCTGGTGGTGGGCAGGCACTTGAGGTCATCAATAGCGGAGTAGAGATCGATATCACTCCGCAGACAGTCACATCAGATGTCGCCGTTGATTTCTCAACTACATCTGGAAGCAGCACAGTAACAATCATAGATGCAAATTTTACAGTTGATAAATACGATATTGTTGATATTCAAACACAAGTTAGCGTTGGCGGGATTGTGCTTTTTGGTCAGTATCAAGTGACTCCGATTGGAGCAACAAGTTATTCAATTGAAGCTAGGGATAAGCTTGGAGACCCCGCTCTTGCCACATCTACTGTAGCAAACGGAGGGGCTGTCCCTCAGTATGACACTACCAGCGGATCAAATACCGTAGATGTAACTCTTGCGGATCATGGTTATGTTATTGGAGATACTTTTACAGCCCTAGTCGCCACTTCAGTAGGAGGAGTAACAATCTACGGAAATTACATCGTCACAGATGTTGCCTCCTCAAGTGTTTTCTCAATCGCAGTAAATGCTCAGGCAAGCTCTACCGCGACTGCCGATGAAAACGCTGGAGATGCACATTTTCTGTATCTGAACGGAGTCGGTCCGCTTGCGTCGGGAACTGGATATGGTGTCGGCGGATACGGTGTTGGTGGATACGGAAGCGGCTCCCCTCCAGATCCTGATGTCGGAACTCCAATCAATGCAGTCGATTGGACATTGGATAATTGGGGCGAGATACTTATCGCGTGTCCCTATGGTGGGCCGATCTACTACTGGTCTCCTGCTGGTGGGGCTGAAATTGCATTGGCGATTGCCAACGCTCCTTCTGTAAATGAAGGAATGTTTGTGGCGATGCCGCAGCGACAGATTATTGCGTGGGGATCTACGTTTACCGGGATCATCGATCCGCTGCTCATTCGCTGGTGCGATGTAAACAACTTCGATAGCTGGATCGCCCTGATCACCAATCAGGCTGGTTCGTATCGCATTCCCAAGGGATCTCGCATCGTTCAATGCATTCAGGGTCCGCAACAGGGACTGATCTGGACGGATCTTGGCGTCTGGGCGATGCAGTATGTTGGTCCTCCGTATGTCTATCAATTCAATGAGATCGGCAATGGTTGCGGCTTGATTGGTCGCAAGGCTGCCGGGTCAATGAATGGTGTTGTCTACTGGATGGGACAGAGCCAGTTCTTCCGTCTTGCTGGCGGTGGCGTCGAGCCGATCCGTTGTCCTATTTGGGATGTGATCTTTCAGGATCTCGATACTGCAAATCTAGACAAGATCCGCATCGCCCCCAACAGTCGTTTTGGTGAGATCACTTGGTATTACCCGACGAATAGCAATGGCGGCGAGGTCAGCCACTACGTCAAGTACAACGTCATCCTGAACGAGTGGGATTACGGTGAGCTTGGACGCACCGCATGGATCAACGAGTCGGTGCTTGGTCCTCCGATTGGAGCCGCCCCCAATCAGTACATCTATCAGCATGAGACATCGACTGATGCTGATGGATCTCCGATGGTCTCGTCCTTCCAAACTGGCTACTTCGTTATGACGGAAGCCGATGTGAAGATGTTCATTGATCAGATCTGGCCAGACATGAAATGGGGATATTATGGCGGCACTCAGGACGCAAATATCAAGCTGACATTCTATGTTACTGACTATGCAGGCCAAACTCCGCTTTCCTATGGTCCATATACTCTCACTCAATCTGTGAAATTCATCACTCCTCGATTCAGGGGAAGGCTGGTTTCAATTAAGATTGAAAGTGAAGATATCGGCACATTCTGGCGTCTTGGTAATATCAGGTATCGATTCCAGCAGGATGGTAAGTTCTGATGGCTAGCCTTGCAGACATCCTGACTACCCAGAAAAACGCTGTTGTCGCTCTCAGCAACACGGCTCAGACGATCCTGCGCGCGCAGGGCAACGCGACATCTGCCACGGTTACTGGAGACACGCTTGTGATTGCTGGCCGGGGTTATCTGGTCAATGTCTGCGTCGTGGTTGCCGGTAGCGCCGCTGGCTCGATCTACAATGCGTCCAGCACGACCACGACCGCTGCGGGCAACAAGCTATTCTCCGTTCCGACGACCGCTGGGATGTATCCCCTTGGTCAGGTCTTCAACACAGGTCTGGTGATCTCTCCCGGCACGGGACAGGAGATCAACGTGACCTACTTTGCGGGAACATGATCATGCCCCTCGCCAAGGGAAAGTCGCAGAAGACCATCAGCCGCAACATCAGCGAGCTTGTCTCGTCTGGTCGCCCCCAGAAGCAGGCTATCGCCATCGCCCTCAGTACGGCTAGGAAGGCCCGTGCGGAGGGTGGACCGCTCATGGCTCCTGCCCAGCCTGCGACCGAGAGGGTCCACACGGGGCCGATCCATAGCGCGGTGGCTGGCAGGACCGATCACCTCCCCATGCATGTGCCGTCCGGGGCCTATGTGATCCCTGCCGACATCATCTCGGCTATGGGAGAGGGGAACACGATGGCTGGCTTCAAGGTCGCCAACAGCATCTTCTCGACCCGCAAGTTTGGGACTCCGGGGGCGGATGCGGGGATTTCCTCGACAGTTCCTATCGTTGCCGCTGGCGGGGAGTACGTCATCCATCCCGACGATGTGGTCAGGATCGGGAATGGCGATATGGACGCTGGGCATAAAGTTTTGGATAGCTTTGTCAAGAGAATGCGGGCAAAGACTGTCGCTACTCTGAAGTCCCTGCCGGGGCCGAAGAAGGACTAAAAAAGGGGGAAGAATATGGCTGACGAAATTAAGGTGAGGGTTGGTACGCCGAATGACGTTCACGACATCATGGATCTTGCATTGGCTGCGTGCGACGAAAACGGCTTTGTGGAGCCGAATCCGCACAAGCTTCTCGCGGAAATCTGGCCTGCCCTGAACAAGGACAGGGGTGTTGTCGGCGTCATTGGCGCGAATGGAAAGCCTGAAGGAGCAGTTTTGCTTCGTGTAGGGAATATGTGGTATAGTGACAGGGAAGTTCTGGAGGAGAAGGCAATCTTCATTCACCCAGACTACCGAAATGCCAAGGGAGGGCGCGCTAGGCGGCTTTGCGAGTTCAGCAAATCCGTGTCTGATGCGCTGGGCATTCCGCTGATCATTGGTGTATTGTCTAACGACCGTACCGAGGCAAAGGTTCGCCTGTACGAGCGTCAGTTTGGAAAGCCTAGTGGAGCGTTCTTTCTCTACGGGGCTACAACCGGGGCGGTAAAGGAACACTAATATGGGCGGCAAGACCTCTCAATCTACCCAGAGCGTTTCGATCCCGCCGGAAGTATTGGCGCGATACAATGCCGTAAACACTCGGGCAGAGCAGGTCGCGCAGCGTCCATTCCAGCAGTACACCGGACAGTTTGTTGCCCCGCTGACCGGCACTCAGCAGGCCGGTATTCAGGGGACTACGTTTGGCGCAAATCTGGCGCAGCCCTTCTTTGGGGCTGGTGCTGGCATGACGATGGCTGGAGCGCAGGATGTTGGCGCTCTGACGCCGGGCCAGATCGCCTACTACGAGAACCCCTACATCGAGTCTGTCGCTCGTCCGACCTATCAGGCTCTGCGCCAGCAGCAGCAGGAGGAGCTATCCGCTCAGAAAGCGCAAGCCATCCTCAGAGGACCGGGTTTTAGCGGTGATCGAACCGGCCTTGGAATGGCAAACCTCTTGCGCCAGCAAATGCTAGGCACAGCGCAGGCTATGGCCCCCATCTACGCTCAGGGCTACGGGCAGGCTGTGCAGACGGCTGCGGGGCAGCAGGGAGTCGTGGCGGCGGATCTGGCTCGCCGGATGCAGGCTGGTCAGCAGCTTGCCGGTCTTGGCGCGGGGGCACAGCAGGCTGCGCTACAGGGCGCACAGGCGCAGCTTGCGGCTGGTACGGCAGAGCAGCAGACCCAGCAGGCTGACCTTACGGCTCGTTACAATCAGTTCCTTCAGGAGCAGGGCTACCCGTTCCAAGTCGCCCAGTTCCTCGCCAACATCGCGATGGGGACTGGTGCGCTTTCCGGCTCCACGACGACAACCACACAGCCGTCGAGCTTCTTCTCTGATCGTCGCCTCAAGGCGAACGTGGAGGAGATCGGCAAGCTCAAGGACGGCCAGAAGCTCTACCGCTACACGATGGCGGATGGCAGGACGCATATCGGCCTCATGGCTGATGAGGTCGAGAAGCATCATCCTGACGCTGTGGGCGTTGCTGGCGGGTACAAGACGGTTGACTACCGTGCGGCCACGGATGACGCGGCTCGGCACAAGAAGGCTTATGGCGGAGGCCTGATGCCTTCGTCCGAGGGTGGAGCGGTCACCCCCGGCATGGCTGGCGAGGGGTTTGCGCGCGGTGGTCAGATTGACGAGATCCGTCGCCTCCTCACCATGCATCGCGAGATGTATCCCTACGGTCAATCCGGCCTGTATGGAAATCCCGATCCCCGCAAGGGTCCGTACAGCACGACCATGCGCGAGATCAACGTGCCGTCGCGCCCGCTTGCGCCGACGACCATCACGATCCGCCCCCTGAATTATGCGGCTGACATCCCTGCGGGTGTTCCGCAGTACGCTGCCGGTGGCGTCGTTGGGTATGCTGCCGGTGGTCTTCCGTACTCCGAGGCATCCGATGAGTACGTCCCCGAGGACATCAGCAAGCCGATGACTCCGCAGTCGCTCAAGCCTGCGGGCGGGGCGACAGGTTCGGTTCAAGATCCGACTGTCCGCGACCTGATGCAGATGGGTCGGATGGCTGCGTCGATCTATGCGGGTGGTGGCTTTGCTTCTGGCGGGGTTGTCCCGCACATGGCCGATGGCGGCAGCATGGACTTCGACCGCATCCTCGCCATGCAGCAGGGCATGTACGGTCAGATGGGCCGTCCTGCGGGCCTGAACATCCCCGCCATGCAGCCGCGCGATCCCGTGAAGTCTATGGAGCTTCTGAAGCCGTCCCCTCCTCCTGCGCCCATGAAGTCCGGGATGCAGGAAGCTATGGATGCTTACAAGCAGGCTGAACAGGCGGGAAGCATGGCTTCCAGCGCATATGGTGCCGGGAAGACTGCCCTGTTCGGCAAGGAAGCAGTCCAGCCCACATACAATCAGCAGGGTCAGCAGATGACTGCTGGTAGTCCTGAACAACGTGGCCTAGTCGGCATGGGTGGCAAGTACAAGCCGGAAGAAGGATACTTCTCCAAACCGGGAGAGTTGCTCCCTGAGTTCATGCGGAGCCGTGCTTCTGGTGGTGTCGTCGGTCGTCGCGGATATCAAACCTCTGGAGCAGTTGACGACCCATACTATGATCCCGCCGCTATCGCTGCACAGGATGCGATTGAGCGAGAAAATCGCGATCCTGCCGCTAATCGTCCTTTTGTCAGCGCACCCGTGAGCGAAGCAGAGCGAGCTTCAGGTATGCCAGCGATAAGGAATGATGTGCTTGCACCTCCAGTATTTCCGGCTGGAGTCTCTCCTCCTGTCGATTTTGATGCTCAGGGCAGGCCAATTTCCGCTCCCGAAAATGATCGTGCAATAGCGCGCACAGGAACTGACGATGTTCCTGCGCCTGTCCCCCCTCCGCGTCCCGTATTCCCGGCTGGAGTTTCTCCTCCCATTGATTTTGATGCTCAGGGCAGGCCAATTTTTGCCCCTGAAAATCTTCCTTCTGTTCCGGCTCCAAATGCTCCTCCTCCGGCTCCTCCCGCCCCTCCGGTTGGTGGAGTGGTGCCTAGGCCTCCTGCTCCCTCTCAGGGCGTCGCGGGTCGTCAGCCTCGTCCTCTTCCCGATCCGATTGAGGTTGGTCCCGTTCCCGGCCAAGGAAGACCTGACGTAACTGAAGAAGCTCCGCAGCCCACAGGGGTTGTCATGGAGCCTGCCACACAGCAGGCCCCTGCTGGCGTTGCCGCTGCTCAGGCGCAACAGCCTGCCACCATGTCTGGAGGTGAGGGTGGTCGCGGCCTCCTTGGCGCGGTTGCCAGCGAGAACTTCCTCGTTCCTCTCCTGACTGGCCTTGGCGCTATGGCCTCGTCTCCCAGCCGCTATCTCGGCTCTGCCATCCTTCAGGGGCTTGGCGCTGGTGCTACGGCTTATGAGAACGTCCAGACGAAGCAAATTGAACGTCAGAAGGCTTATTCTGATATTGCCAATAAGTCTTATAATCCATATATGAATGCATTTATGGTTTATAATGATCAAAATGAAATTGTCCCCGTCCCCAATGAAGTATTTCAGAGAAACATTCGTCGCGGAATTCAATATCGTCTTGCTCCATATCTGAGGTCTTCTCCTCAGTCTGCTGTTTCTCCGGCTACTGTTCCCGCCGCCCCTCAAGCTCCGCAGCAGGTTTCCGCGCCAAGGATTATTCCTACTGGTGGACCACTTTGGAGTGGTTTGACTCAAGAGCAATATGATCGCGCCAGTACTGTCGCTCAAAGGCTACTTTCAAACCCAAGGGCAATGGACCCAAATGCATACACCGCTGAAGACAGGGCGGTTATGAGTCCATATGCATCAATTCAGGCATCTGCAAATGTTGTAAATACCATCACCCCAGATACTTTGAAGTTTGTTGCAACTCTTGCGGACCTTGGCACAGAAAATCTTACTGGACCTGCTGTTTCTGCGGTTCGACCTCTGGCAGAATTTTACAACAGCGTTGTTGGTGCCATAGGTCTTCCTTCTTTTAGGATTATGCCAAATCAATTGGGAAATATGGAAGCTGTTGATAAGGCTCAAACGGCACTTTCTGCACAGTTGGCTAGGTCTGGAGATCAGAGATCTGCACAGGCTCTACAGCAGCTTATTAGCGCAAACCCCGGCAATCTAAATAGCCCTGATGGAAGAGCTACAATAGCTGCCGGTATGCTTATTCAAAATCAGAGCCAAAGATCTGCAAAATTACGCAAATAACTTCAAAGATGCAGTAAGGGCTGAAACAGGTTCAGATCAGCTCGCAAATCTCTCTGGTGAAAATCTTGAAAATGAATTTAGCAGATCTGAAAATGCTAGGTATCAGAGAGAGGCGGAAGCTATTAAAACCATGATGCGTACTCCTTGGCCCGATGGGGGGACAGTCATGTCATACATGATCAATAATGCTGCAAATCTTACCAAGGAGGATCAGGAAGGATTTGAGAGGAAATTTGGTGCTGGAATGATGCGGTATTTTAGGTGAGCGTCATGGATCAGACTCAGCAATCAGATTTTCTTAGGAAGCTTGATTCTGTATCGCCAGTTATGCGAACAGATCAGCCTTCTTCTGTTACTTCTGGTGGTGAATCTAATTTTTTAAGGAATCTTGAGGCTGCAACTTCCCCGCAGTCTCAGGTTCGCACAACTCCATCTAGGCTTTCTGATGTTGCGGGTAGAGCCGCACCTGAGAGTTCAACTCGTCCTCAAGCTCCTGCCGTCCCTGAAGAAGAAAAGACTTGGTCTGAAACTCTCAGCGGAGCAAAGGAGCAATTTTTCCCATCTGTAAAGAGGATGGCGGGAGATGTTATTCACGCTGTCACTCATCCCGTCGAAACAGGAACAGCAATCGGTCAGCTAGGTTCCGGCCTTTATTCAAAGGCAGAGGGTGCGCTTGGCGCGGCACAAGACCCTAAAGAGAAGGCTCAAAAAGAGGCTCTTCTTGACGCATTTGTAAATGAATATGCAACAAAATATGGCTCTGTCAAAGGTGTGAAGAGGGCAATCGAGACTGACCCAGCTTCAGTTCTTGCCGATCTTTCTCTTTTCGTTACTGGTGGCACATCTGCTGCTGCAAGGGCTACAGGCATTGCAGGCAAAACGACTGGCATGGCTGGTGCCGCTGCCAAGGCTCTAGAGCGGACGGGACAGGCTGCTCAATATCTTGATCCTCTTTATTCCTCAGTTGCTATTCCGGCAATAACTGCAAGGAAAATTGTTGGACCAACTACGGCTTTGGCGCAAAAACTTTTTGCTGGCGAATCATATTCTTCCTATAGAAAAGCTGCTGAAGCTGGATTTAGCGCACCAAAAATTGATAGAGAAGCTTTTGTCTCCCATCTTACTGGAAAAGCAGATGAGGCTGAAATTGTAAATTCTGTTCGGGCTGCATTTGGAAAAATGCAGAAAGAAAGGTCTGATAATTTCTTCAAATCTATGGAAGATGCTTATAGCGGGAATATTCCCAATACGCAATATGGCCTGATTGATAAGGCGCTGGACGATGCTCGCAAAATGGTTTACAACATTGGCGCCTCTGGCGCTTCTATGGAAAAATATCAAAACTCTGCTAGACTTTTGGGTGAATTGGAAAATGTTGTAAATTTCTACAAATCAAATTCTGCTGACCCAGCATTTGGTAGCCTGAAGGGTGCCCATGAGCTTAAAGTTACAATTGGAGATAGGATGAATAATTATGGAGATTCAATTTCAAGGAAAATTGGGCACGGTGTATACAATGCAGTAAGGGATACAATTGCGGCTGATCCAAAAATTGGCCCAAAGTACATGAAGACTATGGAAGCTTATGGCAAGACATCTGATGATCTTGCTGAGATTTCCGGCGCACTTGGACTTGGACGGCGAACCCTTAAGAGTACATCCCTCAAGAAAATTTTGTCTGCAAAAGACAACCAGACAAAGCTCGCGTTGATTGATGAGCTTGCCAAGAGAGATTCAAGAATTCCATTTATGATTGCTGGCAATGAACTGCATGATTGGCTTCCCGGTGGGTTGCGTCAGGCTATTCTTGGTACTGCATCTTTGGGCCATTTTGGAATTTTGGGGCCTCTTGGAGCCGCCGTCGCGATTCCCGCTCAGGCAGCCCTGCACTCTCCTCGCGTAATGGCAAATCTAAGTTATACAGCGGGCCGTCTTGGCGCGGGGGCTAAGGCAGCGACATCTCCAGCAGCGAGAGCGGCTCTTTACGGCGCGACTGCTCCGCAGCGCACAATAGGAGAGCCGATTGAAGAGCCTTCTCTGAGGAAATATCTTGAGACCATTGGCATGGTCGAAAGCGCGGGTGACACACGGGCCGTTAACAGGATGTCCAACGCTCGCGGACGATATCAGTTCATGCCTGAGACTTGGGAAACCATCAGGAAGAATATTCCCGGACTTCCCGCTGACCCAACTGCGGCAACCGCAGAACAGCAGTTTCAGGCAGCAGCTTGGCTGACAAATCAGAACAGAGATGCTTTGGAAAGAATCACAGGCAGGAAGCCGACATACGCTGACCTTGGTCTGGCGCACTACTTTGGTGCCGCTGGCGCGGCTGCGCTGATGAGGCTTGACCAGAACACTCGCTTTGCAGACCTGCCGGAGGATTTTTGGCAGCGTCTAGGCGCGAAATTCACAAACTCCAAGCTTATTGAGCAGAACCCCAATCTGAAAAATCAGACCGTTCGCGGGATCAGGAAGTTCTACGAGGACAAGATGCGTGGAGCCAGTCTCGCATCCGGCGGTCGTGTCGCTCGCGCCTCCGGTGGTCGCATCGTCCATGAGGATGCAGCAGAAAAGCTGATCCGCGCGGCAGAGATTGCAAAGAAGAGCATCGGCAAGCAAACTGAGACGATCCTAGAGAAGCCCGACGAACACGTTGTGCAGGCTCTCGCGGTCGCCAACCGTCACATCTGAGGTCGGTCATGTCCAATACAACAAACAAGAACATCGAGAAGCCCGCATACAATTCATACATTGATACTTGGAATACTCCTCTCAATAGCAACTTCGATGTCATCGATGCGGCTTTTGGATCGACTACCTCGCTGAATGCGACGGGCGGAAGCGCAACTCTTACTGCTGCCCAGTACGAGCCTCTGTTCCTGTCGATCACGGGGGCGATCTCCGCGCCAGTCACTTACACCATTCCTTCCGGTGTCGGCGGGCAATGGATCGTCTACAACGGCACGACGGACTCCTCCGGTGGTCCCCATGCCATCACGATTGCTTCTGGCGGGGGCGGGACCAGCACGACCGTCTCTCGCGGATACAGGACCGTGGTCATCTCCGATGGCACCAACATCAGGAAGATCGACTACGTCGAGAGCGCGAGCCTTCCCCTGTCTGTTGCCAATGGCGGCACGGGTAGCGGCACGGCATCTGGCGCTCGGTCGAACCTGTCTGTGCCGGGACTGACGACTGCGAACTCCTTCAGCGCAGGACAGAGCGGCGCGATTTCCGTGCTTACGGATGCCGCGACCATCACTCCTGACTTTGCCGTGTCGAACAATTTTTCGTTGACGATTGGTGGAAACAGGACACTTGCCAATCCGACCAACATCACGGCTGGTCAGAGTGGAGCGATCATCATCACGCAGGACGCCACCGGAGGCCGCACGTTGTCTTTTGGCAGCTACTGGAAGTTCTCCGGTGGAGCCGCGCCATCGCTGACATCCACGGCAAATGCGGTGGACATCCTTGTTTACTTCACCCAGACAACCACAAAGATCGCTGGAGTAATGATTAACGATCTTGCCTGATCATCTTATCGTGGAGACAAGCTTGTTGACGAGAATGGCAGGCTTGTTTGTCTTCTGAACGACTGTGAAGCAAATCTTGTGATGATCTCGGCAGTACGATCCTCTTTCGGTCGTCTTGCCACAATACAGGAATGATGACGGCTTCCCGTCGTTCAAGATGTACCGGCAGGACCGGCGCGTCAGTTCCATGATCGTGAGTGGCTTGCTTGGCTCAGGAACAGGGATGACGACCGGGGCGGATATCAGAAGCTCAAACTGGTCTAGCTTCTTCTCTGGGGCCTTCCTCGGCTTGGGAGGAGTGTCCTTCTTGGGCCTTGGATTCTTGGCGCGGTACTCGACATAGCCAGCAGCCCTGAGCCTGTTGATCAGGCCAAGGATCGCGCTTCTGGTAGTGCCAATCTTTTCTCCGATCTGAGAGCCTGTAAGACCCTTCTTCCAGAGAGACAGGACAAGCTTGTCTCTATCTGTTAATTTACGGCGAAGGATTCCCAGAGGAAGCATATCCATAACGCATTCTCCATCCATTGATTCCATGTACATGACAAGCTTTCATCTGCCTTTCGGTCATTTTGCCGTTAGCAGATTTGAGGCAGGCAACCATATGGGCTATGCCAGCCTCGATGCCGTAGACGCAGTCTTCCTTGATCCTCTTGTGATCGTAGCCAAGATGCTTAGCTGCGATGGGGACCACCTGAAAGATCCCTAGAGCCTTACCCCTGCCAGAGGCATCGCAACGCAGCCTCGACTCCTTCTTCGCGATCGCTAGGGCAGTTGGCACCCACTCAGGCCCGAGTTCTCGGTGCGCCACCCTAGCGACGACGTTTGCAACGACGGCTTCACCCGCGCCTGCGGGGCATCCGAAGAGGATTGTTGCGATGATCAGAATAGGTAACGACCGCATCATCATTTCCATCCTTCTCTTCAGGTGACTGAGAAACAAACTCCTGAACCTTGCCGACATGCGAAGTGTTCAGGATCATGTCGCCACGATCACGCAGCAGGCTCTCTCCGTTCGGTCCCTTGATGCGATAGATCAGGCGAACGAAAATGAAATCGTGTTCGTTGAGAAGATCGCAGAACTCGTTCAGGCTTGGCGCGGTATGATCGACCGTGACCTGATGGACAGAATAGCCCTGCGCCGAGGGCATATTCATAGTGACAAGAAAACGCATTTTATTCTCCGTTTCTAAGGACAATTGTTCCGTCTAGTTTTCTTTTCCACTTAGAGCTTTTGCTCCCCGGTATGGGGGACCGGCTGCGAACAGCACCCAAATGCTTTGCCTGCTGCCGCTTGGCCTTGGCTATACGCGGAACGTCAACCGTCGCTGTATGTACACGATGGCATTTACGATGTGCAACAAGCCAGTTTGACTCGTCGTCCTTGCCGCCCAGTTCCAGCGGGATCTCATGGGATACGTCCCATTCCTCCCCAATCTGAACCTTGCCCTTGCACATATGGCATACGCCACCATGACGCAGGAAGATCGTCATGCGCGTCTTGGTGCTGATCCTGACGCGCTTCATGGCAAGAGATCGCTGATTTGACGAAGCTTACCCCTATACCACCACGCTGGCCTTCCATCGTCTGATTTGAACCACTCGTCAGTTTTTGCTTCATATCCGTAAACCCAGCCCTTGATATCAAATCCAATCATCGGCTGAACTACAACCAAGACATATTTTCGAGAAGGATCGTCGTTGTCTCTAATTATTAAAGAGCCATTTTGATGTTGAGTGGATCTGACTTCAATTCCATTGACAACGTCCGATGTGCCGTGGAATGTGTTTACAGATGGCATGTAATTGGGATCAATCGCCCTTCCAACAACCATTTCTCCCAAAATGCCAGTAATGTCACGCTCCATTATTTCCATGTAATTGGAATGATAAGTCGTGGCATCATTCATGTTCTTTGCCCTTGCCTCAAGAAATCTTGTCTCGGCAATCTTTATTGCTCTCATAAGCGTTGAAAGGCGGAATTTCCTCATTGAACGGACTCCCCATCACTCCTCCAATGGCAAATGTCTGCGCCTTGGAACGAGTCGATCATGATCAGGGCTTGAGCGGACAGATCTGCAATCTTCTCGATTGCTTCATTTTTTGTCGATGAAAGATAGATTGCCTTGCCAACCAGAAGAGACATCAGGACAGATATGACATCAGCCTCCGTAGCTTCAGATCCAAAAAGCTTCATGATGTTGAGGCATATCTTTTCTTTATCTGAGGTTGTCATAACTTCATCTCCGCTCGCCTATTGGCTTCAAAGGATTGCCACTCGGAAAATCTCATCCGAATGTATTCAAGTTGAACCTTGAGCATCGAGGCTTTCTCGCGGGCGTCTACCATCGACTTGATGTAGTCGCTCCAGTCATCAGATGACTTCACCCGCGTTTCCGCGCGGTTCACAGGCATGTCTCCCTGTGCAGAAATCATCTTGGCTAGGACTGCGCTCTTGCTCTCTTCAAGCATGTTCGCAGCCGCGTCAGCCTCGACCCATTTCTTAGCGATGATCCTGAACTCCTCGCTGATAGGGTTGCTCACGGATCACCTCAAAATGGGATATCGTCGTCAAGGTTGGCGCTTGCAGGCTTGCTCTCCTGCTTGGGAGCGTCCTTTGCTTTGAACGCAAAGGAAAAGAACTTCGTGCCGTTCTTGCTCTCCTTCACCCAACCATTGATCCAGTAATCCACACCATCGATGCGAGCGGCCCCGGTGTATTCGGGACTCTTCTCATTCCGCTTCTTGTCGTTACGAAAGAGAGTGCCGCTGTTGTCGCGAACTTCATATGCCATTGTCATCCTCCTCATAGAGTTCATTAAGCTTTGCGATGCGCTCATCAATCTCCTTGAGGAACGCAGTCACTTCCTTTTCAAGCTCTGCGATGAGCTTGTTGTCACGATCCTGTCGGATCACGATCAGCCGCATGTGCTTTGGCATACGCGGATCAAACGAGATGTAATCGCACCAGCTAGCGGTCGTGCAAGCCATCTGCCATTGCATCTGCGTCACATACTTGGCGGGGATCTGCCGGGTGGTCAACGTCTCGATATGGGTAGCGGTCATTGGACACTTGATCTCGACCAGTCCCTCGACACCGATCCTGCCATCAGGGGAAGCACCAGACATCTCGATGACAGGGTGTCTAACAAAGCCGACCTCCTCGACCATGTTGCCCGTGGCATCCTCATATGCCGCCCGCGCCAGAGGTTCGTTGTCGATCCCCCATTGCATGGCAGCGTTCGTGAAGCCTTCCGTAGGCTTCCCTGTCAGGCGCTCGACAACCAGTTCAGCAGCGTAGTTTGCCCGGCTGGTCGAGTAGCCGCTCTTGGTCTTTGCGATTACGTCGGCCACACGGGAAGCTGTGACCTTTCCCGCGCGCGCCGCAAACCATTCTGCGGTTCTCTGTTCCATTATTTCCTATTCCTCTCTCGATATGGATTTCTTCCAATCTTCCTTTCCCATGCGAGTATCCATCCTTCCTCCCACGCCTCTGCCATGCGCTTGCGAAGGATGTGATCGATCTGCATAGCGAGCCATTTCGGCTCTTGATTGTCCAAAGCGAGCCCAAACAACCTGTCAGCGAGGCGCTCGCCATCGGTTTTGCGGCGGGTCATGGCTTGCCCTCCAGCGCAACACGCGCTCGTCTGCCGCCATCGCTCATGATCGGCGGCTCCTCCACAAAAATTACAGCGGGATCAGGATCGCCGGGGCTGCGACGCTCGACAGGGAAATGGTTGCGCGTGTCGGCGTACCAGATCAGCGCCTCGCGCAGCCTCTCCACCTCGACACGATGCTCCTCGCGCTCTCGGCGGACATGAGAATCCTGCGCCGCTGCCCCATCGCAGCATCCAAGTAGAGTGATGATTTCATTCAAGGCATCCTTGAGCAGATCATGCTCTCCGCCCAGCATGAATGGCTCATTATCGACTGCGCGACGCAAGCGAGTTACAATGTCTTCCATCACTCATTCTCCTGCTGCTTGTCAGGGTTCGCGCGATGGTAATCTGCCGTCGCGGCGATGTTCTTCAGGATCTTCCGGTCGCCCGGCGAGATCAGGCCCCGGTCGTTTTCGTGCAGCCCGTTCCACCATGCCCGGAGATCAGCCTCGCCCTTCTCCGCCGCTTCGCGACCGGCGCGCATCAGGCTGGTTGGCGTCCGTTCTGGCGGGGCAGAGCCGACCGCAGCGTTGCCATCGTCATCATCCGCTGCGAGCGACAGGATGGCGGACAGGGCATAGCGTCGAGCGTAGGTGATTGCGCTACCGATGCTTTGAACATCGACCGGCATTGGATTGCCAGCCTTGTCGTACTTGCGACCGACCGGCAGGGCCAGCGTGTCGCGCAGGAATTCTCCCGACGAGTGCGCCAGCATCGTCTCGACCTCGACCAGTTCGCCCCCCTGCGTCGAGCGAGCGAATTGAACGACGCTCAGTCCGTTCGCGGCAAGCGGCTCACGGATGACCTCGCGCAGGGCGTTCAGGTCGGCGTAGCGGCTCTTGAAGTACGGATTAACCGCACCCTTCGACGCGGCCTCGATTGCGCCCTGTGCTGCCGACAGAGCGGCAGCGAGGGCAGCGATGGAATTGGACATCTGCATTTGTAGTTCCTCCTTCTTACATCTGGTCCAGAGCTTCGGAATACGCCTCGATCTCCGCAATCATTGCGTCGATCTGGGCGAGGCGCGCGAGATGATGATCCTGTGCAGCCAGCCAGTCTGCCGTGCGACCGACGTAGTCTCGGCCATTTGGCTCGGCGTCAACGATCCACGACCGGGCCTCGCGCAGCCCATGCAGCATGTTGAGTTGCTGACCCATGAGCCGCGCCTTGCTGGTGCTGTTCGTGGTGATGCTGGGGAGGATCATGATCAGCCCTCCCCCTGCGCGCGCTCTTCCAGATCGGTCATGGCATCCGCCAGCGCATCATCGAGATCGTCATCGAGGCGTGCGATGATGTTCGCGATGTCATCGTCGAACAGGCCGACCCCGCAAGCGCAGCCGCGCGACGTAGCTTCGCTGATCTCGTTCAGAGCGGCCTTCAATTGCAGGCGGATGCGCGCGCGGGCGCGGCGGATGACATCATGCGCCTCCACGGCGCAACCGGCGGTGTCAGCGATATGAGCGTGAAACGTCGTCATGTCGATCTCCATTTCAAGTGCGCCGGAAGACCCGGCAGGAAGTCGTTTAGCCTATGCGTTTAGGGCTGTCAACACCCTCTTCAACAAATTTGCGGACCGTGCTAGACCAACCCCATGACCAAACAACCTCGACGCCGCGACACGGCTCTCATCGACCTGTTCTCCGCGATTGGCTCGCAGAGCGAACTCGCGCGACGCCTCGGCATCAGCCGGGCTGCGGTTTCGCATTGGCGTCGCGTGCCGCTGCGGCATTTGCGTCGCGTCGCGGAGATCAGCGGCATTCGCCGCGAGCTATTGCGGCCCGACCTGTATGCCGACTGATCCCATCCTCGTGCATGGCCTCTCACGAACCTGCATTCATCTATTGCTGCCGCTGCCGCCATCGGTCAATCGCCTATGGCGCTCAGGCAAGGGGCGAATGTACCGCAGCGCGCAGTACAGCGCATGGCGCAACGAGGCGATCTGGTCGATCAAGCTGCAAGCTCGCGGGGCCAGTATAGACGGACGATACCGCATCGCTGTTGCGTTCCAGCGACCTGATCGACGGAGGCGCGACCTCGACAACCTGCTCAAGGCCTTGAGCGATGCGCTGGTGGATGCCGGGGTTCTAACGGACGACTGCGACGCAGAGGAGATCCATCTCTGCTGGCGCGGCGAGGGTCGATCCTGCGAGGTGACTTTGGTGGCGATCGGCTAAGTCATTGATATTGGCTGCGTCTTTCTGCAAAAATAGTTGTTGACTGCCCGCTGGGCATCCGTATGATGCGCCTACCGACATCGTTGTGGTGATCGGGATAAAGATGGAGATTGAGATGAACCTCGCTGACAAGTACGCCATCGCGAAGCAGGAGGCCGACGCGGCCCTCGCGACCCTCGACGCCATCAAGGCCGAGATCCGCGCTCTCGGGCGCGAGGTGATCGAGGGGACGCATGTCCTCGTCACCCTGAGCCTGAGCGAGCGCAAGAGCTTCGACGCCAAGGCGGCGGCTCAGTTCCTCACCGCCGAGCAGGTCGCGGCCTGCACCAAGGTCTCGCAGGTCGAGACGATCCGCATCAAGCCCCGCGTCGTCGTGGCGGCTTGAAGTGCCCGGCGGGCAGGAGTAACATCCTGCCCGCTACCTTCACTGATGGAGATTGAGATGATGCTCTACGATATCTTCTACGCCGACCGTAGCATGGACACCGCCACTCGCCTTCCTCGTCGTGCCGAGCGCGGCGCGGTCGCGCGCAACGTCGGCTGGGATGGTCATCTGCTCATCGCTCGACGCGGCAAGTGGGTCGAAGCCCGTCGCGACGCGGCGACCGGCAAGATCATTGCGAAGGAGGGCTGACCGATGATCCACATCACCGGCGACCTCGACCATTACCACACGACCACCTGCCCGCGCGCGGCTGCGGACATCGCGCAGGCGTGGATGGCGCGCAGCCTGTGTCCGATCATCGATGTGGCGATCGGCGGCGGCGCGGCCCCGCTCACGTTCATTCGCGTTGAGGTCTCCGGCGACCGCATCGCTCTGGTCGAGGCGATCCGTGTCGCTCAGGCGCAGGAGGACGGAGAATGACGATCACTCTTCTTGACGGATACTGGTGCGCGCAGGATGGCGATATCAGCGGCTATGGGCGCACAGAAGCTCAGGCTCGCGCAGCACTTGAGGTCGAGCGTGGATATGCTCGCATGGCGACAATCGACTCGCCATTCCATGTCGATGAGGAGCGTAAAGCCGCCCTGAACCATCGAGGTGAACCATGACGCGCGCGGAACGGATCGATCTGGTCCTCATCCTGATCGGCCTTGTGGCTGGGTGGTTATCGCTTTTGGCATATGGACTGTGGGAGTATTTCCGATGACCGACCTTCCTCGTCACATTGCGGATATGTGCGGTGTCGTCCTCGACGCTCCGCGCCCGCGCCAGCCAAGGGGCTGCGAGCCGTCCACCCGCATCGATCAGGAGGACGACATCACGACGATCTATCTCGATAATCGTCCGCTCGGCTGGATCACCCGCATCCGGCCCGGCGAGTATCTGGCCCGGACGATCCGGGGCCAGCGGATCAATACCAATTCAAAACAGGTCGCGATTAACTTCCTGCATGAGGAGAACCAATAATGTCCTACGTCTCTGGAGATAATGCCCGCGAGCATTTTCGGGAGAGCGTCTGGAAGCTGCGGGTCGCTCGCGACCTGATCGATTCGGAGGTCGCCACGGCTCTCGGGGTCCACAACCGGACGCTGTACAAGTGGCTATCCGGCGACCGCCGCAT
>Ga0222713_10000555_pt1 | contig 42398 bp, 50 predicted proteins | sample C33_649DmetaG_FD_165061 | JGI IMG/M metagenome (GOLD analysis project Ga0222713, IMG submission 165061) | Estuarine water microbial communities from San Francisco Bay, California, United States - C33_649D | ecosystem: Environmental > Aquatic > Marine > Unclassified | place: USA: California... | reverse complement strand
GTCCCGCGTGTCAAGCTCGACTGACATTTTGACAATTCCAAATTTTTTAACACTTTTTTTAATAAAAAGTTATTAACAATTTCCCCCTGACAGTATGACAGTCCCCAATTATACTATTTATTTATCAACAATTTATTAGTAACATTAAGGTACATGGAACAAATAGAGAAGTTTTTAAGAGATAATTACACCCCAACGATCACAGAATCAAAATTAGGTATTAGTTGTCTATTCAAACATAAAGAAGGATTAACGGATGATAGTGTAATATTTTTCGAGTTTGCTAAAAAAGGGTGGAGTAAAAAACCAATTACAAATAAAACTCAATTTGTTATTGTGGATGCCGACACAAGGGATCTATTGGAATTTCTATCTAAGTATTATAATCTAACGGAAGAAAACTATATGGATGTCAGAAAGATTATAATTAGTATGGGGATTGATGCACTTGAAACGTTCTATGGGAACTAATCTAAATCTCTAACAATATACTTTCTTATAAGATACGTAACATAAGACACGGGGAAGTAATCCAAAAAGAATAAACACACACATACGAATACCAAGTATGTGATCCCAAGTAGTAATAGTATTTCAATTATTGTCATCATAAAATAAATAATATATCAATATCCCTGACACAACAATTGATAATAGACTTGAAATTAATGTGGGGATCATAATACAAATATAATTATTAACGTTTAACTTTTCAATAAGTTGTGTATATTTATTATGTGAAGATCATTTTCCCCACAGTTGGGAATTAGTTGTTCAAAGTCCTGGCGACTTGTAAAGATCAAGATGAATCTTAAACAATCTAATTTCTAATCCCCCTGTAATTGGTGGGGAATTTTTTTATGCTTTATTATATTATAAAGCAGGTTGGAGCTCTCTACTCCGAGAGAGCGTCGAGGAGTCTACCCTCTGCGACCCCCACTGTTGGCCGAACCCGTCGTCGAACTTAATCATAGACAATACAAAGGTACGGAGAATAATTGACATCTACAAATAATCCCCCAAGTATTTTATATTATTTATTAACAGGGGGGGGGTATAACTTTATGGTCCCCCTCTCTTGTTTGGCATACCCCCTCCCCCTTAATTAGACCCCCCTCCTCCCCCCGTATCCCCCCTTATATCTGACATAATGACAGGGGTAAAAAGGGGGGTCAATCCCCTAAATGAAATAAAATCTATTTTAAATAAAATATGGGGTATATCCCCTAAAAAAAATTTTTGGGAAAAATTCCTGTTAATCCATAAAGGGGGTAAAATCACAAAAAAAAATTCTGGAAAAATTTTCAGAAAATCGGGGTATTTATAGTATTATGAAAAGAATTGTAAAACTAACAGAATCAGATTTAACAAGGATTGTTAAACGTATGGTTAATGAAACAAAAGAAAAAACCGATACCAAGTTTAATAAAAAATGGGTGGGCATGATTAATACCCGATTAAAGAACGGTAACCTAAATTCCGCTTTAGAAATGGCCGAAAACCTCAACGATGAAATAGGTGGTATGCCAAATGTTGTTAAACATTTAAAAAATGCCAAATCAGAAATAGATAAGGCTAAAGATAAATTAAATAGATTAACAGAGTCAAATACATCAATAATTGTAAATAACATTATTTCAGAAAATAGGGGACCAATGTCTTTGGATTCTGAAAAAGATGATTTAAGACATTCATCTCAAAGACTTTTAAGACATATTGATGAATATTCAACATTAATGAGAAAAGGTGAATATAAAAGAATGGGAGATGAACTTGATAATATTAGAAGAATGTCCAAAAGACTAAAAGACGTTTTACAACAAATTGATTCCAAAATATAATATTTAACCCCTCCAACGAATGAGGGGTTTTTTATTTCCCCTCATATTTATATTAATATGAAATCAGAATTAAGTGGTATTATTAAATTTATTGAATCTATGTATAATCCAGCAAAGATTAAAATTGATACCGCTGATGTTTTTGGAAATGAGGAAACTTATGTAAGTCTTTATTTTGATGAAATTAGTGATGATTATGTTTCTAACCCCCAGTCTAATAATATAAAAAGATTAAAAGAAAGAAATTTGAATCTTGAAATTAGAAATGATGTTTATAAGTATTTTGGAGTTATGACATCAGGTTTAGATTTAAACGGGTACTCCCCTTATAGATATATGGGATTAACTATTGATGTACATTTAATTAACTAGTATGAAAATCATTATCACAGAAGAACAATATGGTCATTTGGTTACAAACCTTTTGGATCTTCTGCTTGGAAATATTACAATCAAAACCGTTAAAGAAAAAAAAGAAGATGATATTAAAGAAGATTGGCATACCGTATTTGATGAAGATGGTAATCAGGTTATGTCCATATGGGTTAAGGGTCCTTTAAGAAACAAGGGCTGCAAAAAAGATTTAACTTTGGAAAACACGTTAAATGAAAAATTTGAAAAATATATGCCATATTATAAACACAAAATGTTTTCTCAGGTTTTGGTTGATTACATTTATGATAAGTTAGGCATTAAATGTGACTGCGTTCAGTATGATTATGATTTTAAAGAAGAAAAAGATGTTGATGATGAAGGTGATGAATATGAATATACCTCATCTAAAACAAGAAAATATAATGTAAAAAAGAAAAAGAAGATTAAAGAATCTGTTGAAGATTCTAATGTTGTCGAACAAATAATGGAAGTGGAGGGTGTTAAATATGATGGTTGTGGATATGGTGGAAGAACCTATGATAATTTTGGAAGAAGACATGACACGGTTGAGGTTTATTTTAAACTGCCAGACGAAGAAAAACTTTATTATAGAAGAATACATTTTCTAACAAAAAATAATAAAGTTGTAAGTGTTGATAGCACAGGAGATTTTAGAACAATAACTGATGGATTTAGATATATCCCTACTGAAATATTAATGGGTTATTTTATCGAAAAGGCTAAAATCTATATTGAAAGGCAATTACCTATACTGTATTCTAATGACAGTAAATAAAAAAATTTTTTTACAACAAAATCACCCCCAGCCCCCTCTTTATTCTATATGGTAGAATATTTATAATATTATGAAAAAAATTATAAGACTTACAGAATCTGATTTAACTCGTATTGTTAGACGAGTTCTTAATGAAAGTTCCCAAACTGATGAGATAAAAAAAATAACTGATTTAAAAAATCAAATTGAAAAGATCTTGGGGTATTACTATATTAAGGATGGTAAAATCATCGATAAGGAAATAAACCAAGAAGTTAATCCCGAAAGTCTTAAATCCCTGGGTCCTTATTATAAAACAAAAATTGAAAGTGTTTTGGTCGGTGCAGATGAGGATGAAAAAAATATTGGATCAGTAGAATCAATTAAGGATCAAATTATAAACGGACCATTTAAAACATTTATTGGTGATTATAACAATATCGGTATTTCAAAAAACCAAGTTGATGATTACTATACCGGTATAAGATGTGAATACTTCAGAAAGGGTATTGATAAAACAGGTAAACCTTTAAGTATAAAAAATAGACCTTGGTGCTCTAAGTAATTATGAAAAAAATTATAAAACTTACTGAATCAGATTTAATTCGTATTGTTAAACGAGTTTTAAGTGAAAGTGTAATAATAAATGGTGCAACATTTAGTGTTAATGGAGATGGGACCGTTTCCATAACTACCAATAGCAAAAGTGCAAAAATAAGATTCTCAAAATTTTATCTAGATATAAATGTCGCATCAATAATTAAAACAAATAATGGTGGATGTATGGTTACATCAAAAAATGGAACTGAAAAGACCTTATCAAAAGAAGATGTTAAATCTGTTATTAATTTTGTGGAGAGCAATTCAACTAGCGGAAGTGCGGGTGGCGTTGATATGGAAAAAGTATAAAAACAAATTTTTTTATTATCTTAATATATTTATAAATAAAATTAATTATTATGCAAAATTTAAACGAACACATTAATAGAATGAAACAACTTTTTGGTGCCCAACATGGTGTCATTAAACCTTTGGTGACTGAATCCCCATTAAGTAATGGTGAAGATGAATTTGATGATTTGATTAACAAACCAAATGACCCAACCCCACCAAAGGAAAATGATACAGTAAAAGGAAAACCAAGTCCATACAAAAAAGACGAACCACTTTTTGGTGATGAAGGAAATGAAATGATTAATAAACCAGGTAGTGGAAGAAACATTCAATCGTCTGTTGATATGACAATTAAAAACTTAACTTCAGGTAAAATTGAAAAACCAACAAATACTTTATATGAAGATGAGGATGCGTATCAAATTTTGCAATCTAAAATGGATGACCCAACTGTAGATTTGGAATTTGATGTAAATACTTATGGGTATTTAATATCGGCAATGGCAAAAAAAGAAAATTACAAAGATCAAGATAGTATTGAAATTAGTTTTGAATTACCATTTGTTGTTACTTCTTTGGAGGAAGGATATAAAGTTGGTAATGGGTCGATTTCTTATATTGATAGACAAGTTAGTGGAAATAAAACAAAAATTAAAATGAATGCGAAAATTACTACTTATGGTGAAAATATAGAAGGTATTGTCGCAAAAGGAAAAACAGATATACCAAACCCATTAAAGGAAGGGGAATTCAACCGAGTGGCAATTAGTATTAGATTTCGTTAAATTTAAAATATAATAGGTAACCCCATTTCTAATAAGAGTGGGGTTTTTTATTTTATAAAGTATTTATTCTTATATGAAGATCATTATTACAGAATCACAATATAGATATATAACTGAAATGGATTATAGAAATCTTGATGACGTTATTAAGTTTGGTGAGTTTTCTGAACATTTTAAAAAAGAGGATTTAAAAAAAATTAATAAGTTTTTACTTCTTATTAGAGAACTTGGAGTTGTTAATATGTTTCAAGCTGGTGACTTTTTTTTAATGTCCGTTCAGTATTTTAAAGATTTTATGAAAATGAAATCTTATGAAAGAGATTATGATGAAGATGTAATTTCTGAAATTGAGGAAATGTTGCCACACATTAGTAGCATTATGGTAGGTGCCGGAATTGATGTTGTTGAAAAAAGTGGATCTGAAGTTACACCAAAAAGTGTTGAAAGAGCAATTAAAAAATTGGTGTCAAGTATAATGAAATATTATATGACACAAAATTTGCCAAATGTTAATGAATCATACGACAAAGCAAAAAACTTCTTGAGAGATAATTTTGGTTTTGATTTTACTGGTAGAATTAAACAAATAACATCCACTTATGATGTTCCGATGGAATTTGATAATGGTATTAGTCCTGAAATGATAAGACAATTTTTAAATTATTTCGGTCCTATGTATCTTTTTGAACTTGATGGTGTAAAATATCTTTATCAAGATAGAGGTGATTATGAATGGTTTATTGATGAGGAGGGATATGACTTTGTTGATAATGAAATTCCTGAAAAACTTGGAATATCAGAAATGGGATTTAGATTTTCTGATATAATCGATATGTATTTTGAAGAATAATAGTATTTATAAATAAAAATTATGAATTTAAACGAAGAACTTTATAGAATGCGTTATTTAATGTCTGCAAAACATGGATTAATAAAACCATATTTATCTAAAGTTTTAAAAGAACAGGAAAAAAATGACTTGGAGCAGTTAGGAAGAGGTAGAGAATCAGATAATCCTGATGTATTATATGATGAAAAATTTTATAACCCAACACCACAAGTTAAAACAAAATATAAACAAAAAAACACAAACTTTGATGCTCAGTTAAATGAATTGAATGGTAATCCTGTTTATAAGATGTTGATGGAAAAGTTAGGTGAAGATGATTTAAAAATATTTTATGTTTCTTTAACACAAAGATCAAGACTAGAGTTTTTGAAAATAACATTAGCCTTTTTAAGATCATTTACTAAAAAAAGAAAACTACAAAAAGAATTAGAAAAAGATCCTAACTACACAGGAGTTAATGAATTATATGATTGGAGTGCGGATATTTCGGTTGGGGATCAAACTAAACAGGTTATAGAAGTAAAAGTTCAGGATGATTATGAAATAAAGGAGTATCAAATTCCTTTAGATGTTGCTGGAAAAACGGTTTATAAAGATAACTCTACTGAACCTGACGCGGCTTTAATTGCCGCTATTGATGAGTGGGTTGAAGAATTAAAATCAACTATTGAATTTGAAAAACAAGATAACAAGGCGCAAGTCATAGTTGAGTGTACAAAAATTGATATTGCCTCAAGTTGTTCTAGATTAAGAAATACTGATGATTATGTAGGTAAAACATGGAATCAATTATCCCAAGATAGGGCTCAAAAAGTATATGAAATATTAACATCAAAATTAACTGATCTTGGAGTGGTTTTAAGTCCAAGTATACAAAAAATTCTTAGGGGTGGTTTTAATGGTGACGGAACTAGCGGCCCTGACCCATCAAGATATTTTACATTAAGAAGTGGTAAAAAAACTTCAAATATGTCTTATTCTAAAACTGGGGTTGAAAAACTTATGGACCCTGACGACAAAAGATTTGGTGCTAATAAATACGGAGGATTACTTAAATCTTCCGAGGAATCGGACAAATATAAATTTTGTGTAGCAATGGCGGACATAATAATAAAAGTTAAAAAAGGGGAACCTGACCCATTGAAACCAAGCGTACTATTTTATCAAGGTTATTCTATAGTACTTGAGCCTAAGTACAAGACAAAAAAAATGAGAACACTTAAAAGAAAAAAAGGAGCGTACAGACACAGAGGTGGAGGTGGCGGAGGAGGAACTAAAACTAGACAACCTTTTATAATATTCAAAAAACTGGTTGATTGTCCTGCATATAGTTAGTCCACTTTACTATTCACTAAAAACAATAACTGTGTAGTATTTGTTTTTATCTAAATTTGATTGTATCATAGATATTCCGCAACGTTTGAAGTTCTTCATTTTCATTATAGATGAATGTGCAGAACTTCTCTTAAAATTTTCAATAGGTGCCGATGGTATTGTTCTTTTTCTAAAAATAATCCCGCTTATTGATGTCTCTGAAACTATTTCACCGCTCACTTCTTTTTCGCCATAAATAAAACCTCTATGAAAAGGTGAATCTAATAACTCATTTTCTTGATCATGTGTAACAATTAATCTATCTGCACAGTATTGAGACTGCAGTTCTGCAACCTTACATAGATTTTCAGATAATTCTAACTTATTACAGTTATTTTCTTTTCTGTATAGATTCAAAAGAATTAAAACTGAATCTATATGTTTTTTACCATTAAAATTATTTTTTAAGTTATCTTCAAGTTTTATTTCTATTATTCTATTTTTTTTGTGCTGTTCATATTCTTCTTTGGTAAATGTTTTAACTGAATTTTGAGAGAATAAACATTTCGATAAAAAAATTGTAATTAAAAATAGTGTCGGTTTCATTTTTTTTTGTTTTTATAATACAAATATAATATTTTTTTTTTATAAAAGTATTTATAATAAAAATTAAAAATGAAAAGAAATTTAACAGAATCAGACCTAAAAAGAATCGTAAGGCGAGTTCTTAAAGAGGAAGTAGAAGATTTAGATTCAAAAACAACAAGTAAAAAGGGTTATCTATATGATATTGCCGAAAAATCATTTAACTCAACAGATAAAAAAGATTGGCCTGTTTTATATAAATTAACTCAAGACAAAAACACAACTTGGGTTATTGATTTTTTTGATGGTAAGCCGGTTGTTGGTGGAGTATCAAATAATCTAAAAGGTAAGGAGTTAAAATCTTCTGATTTTATTGATTTAAGTAAAGACAGTGACTCAAGTATTTTTTTCCATAACAAAGAAGGTAAAAGAAAATACGGTTGTTTTGTACAATTAAATGTTGGGGGTACCATTCAGTTTGGTTGGAACATGGAATAACTAAACTTTTTTATTCATATTTATATATAAAATTTTTTATGAAAAAAATTATTAAAATAACAGAATCAGACCTTACAAGAATTGTAAGACGAGTACTTAAAGAAAGTGAAGACGACTATATTGATTTGGACATGACCAAAGGAAATAAAGACAATTTAATTAAATTCGATTTTAGAAGGGAAAAAGATAAAACTAAATTGAAAAGAATATTAGTTTCTGAAACAACAAACGCTGGTATTACAAAATCATCAGAAAATTTTGCCGATTTGATATACGGTTATAATGATTTCAATGACAAAATTGTTAAAGCAAGACAAAATTCAAAATTTAAAAAAGACTTAAACTTAAATGATCTTATAATTTCTTACAATTGCACCCAAGATATAATACAATATCAAGGTGTTAATCCTAGTAAAATACAGAAAAAACAAGATATGGATTGGTTGGGTACTTGGTGTGCTAAAATTACTTGGAATAGTAGAGTAGGTAAGAAAAAAAATCTATTTAGACAATTTAATCCTTTACTCACAACAAAAAGGTCATAGGCTTTTTCTAGTTAAAGTACATTCGTCACTATAATATAATTTTATTTTATTATTTAATTTTCTTTCTTCTATTAATATAACAGCTTTATTATGGTCGTTGTAGAAAATTTTTATATTTAAAACATCCCCGTTTTGTTCAGACATAAAAAATATTAGAGTATCTTTTTGTGAGTTTATATCAATAAACGAACCTGTTAAAGATTTATATTTTGTATTATAAAAAATAGTGTTTGTTGTAATTTTAAATGCAAAAAAATTAAATGAGTTTTTTGTTTTTTTAACTTTTTTTGTTTTTGTATTTATGGATAATAAATTCTTCATAGATATATAAACAGATACAAAGTCATGACTACTATCCGGTACAACATATGAAGGACCAAATTTTTGTGAAAATACGTTACAACTAATTAAAAGTACCAAAATTGTAGTTAATAAATTTTTCATGATTGTTTATTTTAATATTTATAATACAAATATAAGACTTTTTTTTAATTAAAAAGTATTTATATAAAAAATAAATTAAAAAAAAAGATATTAAAAAATGAAAAGAATTGTAAGATTGACAGAAAGAGATTTGTCAAGAATTATTAGACGAGTAATTAAAGAAGACGCCATGGGTGGATTTGTAAATCCTTGCCAAAAAGAATTGGATGCACTTAAAGAAGGTTTTGGGATAACTATTCCGCCAACATGTATGGCCGCAGATGGTCAAAAACAATGTATTGTTGATCTTTTATCTGCAGTACAAGAAAAAGTAACCTTAACTAATGCTATGGATATTATGGGTAAATATTCAGCCTATACTGCATGTCAAAAGGGAAAAGGAATGGCTAGTTATTAAAAACTAAAAATAATTTTTTAAAGGTGTTCATTAAATTGAGCACCTTTTTTTTTAATAGATATTTATTTTAATAAAACAAAGTATTATGAAAAATTTGACTGAAGAAATTAATAGAATGAGGAATTTAATTTCCGCTAAACATGGTAAGATAAATTTTCTTAATGAATCAGATGATAAAAAAACTGAGGACAAAAAAGAAGATGAAAACAAAAAATCGGAACAATTAGCCGCTAAGAAAAGAGAAGAGGAAATGGCTGCTAAGAAAAGAGAAGAGGAAATGGCTGCTAAGAAAAGAGAAGAGGAAATGGCTGCTAAGAAAAGAGAAGAGGATACGCCTAAAAAAATAGAAAAACAACCTGAAGAAGATAATGATGATGATGATTTAATTAGTTTGAAAGACGAAATTGAAAAATATGACGACGATTACGATATAGATGTTGCTGAAGAATTAGATGATTTAATTTACGATTTATTACCTGATGATGAAATAAATCCAATAAAAAGAAAAATAATGGAATTAATAAAAAGCCAAGGAAATTATGAAAAAAATAGTTAGATTAAATGAAACACAACTTTCAAGATTAATTAGAAAAGTTATAAGAGAACAAGAAGAGGGTGTTTTTGATATTGAAAAAACAATAAAGGGTACAGGTGCGTTTACTGACGATGACATTCCTGTTGAATGTAAACACAATCCTGATTTAACTCCTTTAGAAATGATAAACGCGTGTAATACTGTTGTTAAAACAAAATCAGATAATTTACAAAAAACAATTACAGCATTAGGAGAACTACTTACAAGTGCAAACGAACAAAAAAACGAAATACAAAGTGAAAATAGAAAATATAGAAAATAATTTGACGTAAACTTTTTATTTTTTATTTTTAGGTATGTGTAATCATACCTTTCATCCAAATTATTTACCAAAAGTAAGTTACCCATTTTCAAAATTAAAATATCCATTTCAATATTATCATAGATTGATTGAAGATTTCATGTCTTTTATGTATGAAGGTATTGATTTTAGAATTATGTCATATAGAGAGGGTTATGATATTATCATTTTAAATGTTAATCCTTATAAAGAATATAACCCATTTAATTTTGATCCAAGTTATAGAGTAAAGGTGGGGGAAGGGTCTAAACTTATAACCTCATTTGAAATATTTCAAACTTTTTATGCGTATATTCCTGATATTGTTCCTTATTTAAATTTTAAACTTGCTACACACCCAAGTTGTTTTAATATGGGTGGTGATAAATTTGACCCTAATGGTATTTTTGAAGAGTTTAATTTAAAAGAATATTATTTTAGAGAAGAAAGTATTAGACAACATTACAGTAATGAAAGATTGCGTGATTATGAATCAAACATTGGTATGGTTAGATACGATGAATTTACTTAGTAGATATATTTATATAAAAAAATGTTATGAAAAGGTTATTATTATCAGAAAATGAAAAAAAAGAAATTTTAAATTTGTATTATAAAAAAATATTACTTGAGGGTGAAATTGTTGAAAAAAAAATAGAAAAAAGGGTAGAGTTTGAATCAGGAAAATGGAGTAGAGAAGGAGGAAAAGTTGAACAAATTTTAGGACCTTATATAAAAGAAATGGAAGATTTCTTACGTATGTATGATGAAAGCGAAATTGAAATAATTTTATCTTCTAGTGAATCAAGAGTGCCAAACAGAGACGCTGAAGATCCGAAAAAACCAAGATTAAAACCTAAAGAACTAAGTGTAAAAAGATATCAAACAATTGAAGAATATATTAATGAGTGGTTAGACAATTTGTATACTAATAAATACATTACCATTACTCCAGAAATAAAAAAATTAGACCCTATAATTGGTGGTCCTAAATGGAAAAAAGGAATGGACCCTGATGATAAAGAATTTAAAAAACATCAGTGGTTAAAAATAACAATAATTGCAAAATATGAAGAACCCGACCCTGAAAATCAAACTGTAAATACTAGGACAAATAGGCGTTTTGGTGAAAGAAAAACTAAATCGGGTAAAAGTTTTGCATATCTTATAAATGATAAATGGCCAGAAAATGGAGTTTGGAAAGATGTTGATGGTACTAAATACCCATCAGGTATTTTAACAAATGCCGGAACTATTTCATTAGATACCGATCTAACAAATTATTCAGGACCTGGTACTTTTTCATTCAGATTTATTGGTAAAAATTGTGAAAACTTTACTGCGGATCAATTACCTGATCCTATTGTTTCTGCCGATGCTAAATCGATTAATACTAAATTTTGTGATAAATATAGTGTAACTAATGGTAATGGTGATAAATTAACGTACAGACAGTGGCAATATGTTTATATGTATGTTAAAAAAGAAGATAGGGCACTTGGGACTAATAATTGGTCTTTCATTGATAACGTCCCATCAAATCTACTACCTAATTTATCTTTAAATGGTGACGAAAGAACTCCAGGTTATACTAAAAATACTAAAGAATATTATTATTAATCATGAGAAAAGTTAGAAGAAGAAAAAACCATATGAACATAATGGTTTTAAATGAAGAAAATCAAATTGAAATCGTTCATGTACCAAATCATTTGGGAGATGAATATATGAGAAAGTACAACTTGATGACTATTCAAACAAAAGATGAAATTTATGATTTTTTATTGGATCATAATAGTTTGAAAGTTAAATGAAAGAACAACTCAAAAAAGTTCTAACAGTTGCTTTAGAGGAGAAATACCCTGAAGTAAAAAATATCATTATTATACCTAACGAATATATTAGAGACCAATTTGATTGTATGGTTAATATGAACTATGAAGATTTTTTAAATTTAGATGAATACGAATTTAAAAAACTTGTAAAAGATTATGCCAAATATATGGGTGCAAAAATTGTCACCGTTTCATTTTATTAGGTATTTATAACTATGGATGAAAATATAATCAAAATATATTATGAAACTTTTTTGGAAGAAGAATATGATTTTAATGGGATCATATTAACACCTCATCTTAATAGAGAAGAAGATAGAATTGATTGGGAAGTAGATAACCCACAAAAAGTATCAGTTTCTAAATCAAGAATTATAGATTACGTTCATGATCTTTTTTTTGATTTTTGTAAATACATAGGTTCGGGACCAAAAGGACAAAGAGCAATTTATGATTATTTACAAAGATCAGCAACAAACCTACGTACAACATTTACCTTTCCAAATGGTAATGTTTTTTTAAATCAAAAAGATAAAATTAAACTTTTATTAATTTTAAATAACATAAAACAAATTGTTTTTACCATAAGAGGAGGTAATAAATATATTTTTGAAATTGAAATTGATGATTTTAGTTTAGATAATAGTTTTAGTGAAGATTTTTATTGTGGGTTTAAAGTTAAATTTTTATCAGGAACAAAAAACGGAGAAGAAATAAAGGATAGTGATATGAGTGAATGTATAGGTGATGTTTTTATAGAAGATGATTTTATTAGTTATCAAGATAATTTAATGCTCCCATTTTGGGAACCAATAGTTAATAACCCTCTTTTATTTGATCTTAGAGAAACTTATTATTCTAATGATTTTATTGCGTATAATAAAGATGGTAAAAGAATAAATGTTGATTACTGATGTTTAGTGAAAAAGAAATAGAAAAAATTAATAGGTTTTTATCTAACCAAACTTTTGAGTGTTCATCAACACTTATTGGTGGTAGAGACATGCCATATTTTAATTTTGAGTATCAGTTTGCAATTACAGGTATTAAACAAATGATATCTGTTGGTGAGTGGTATGATAATGTAAAGGTATATGTTGAAATAATTGATATTGAAGATAAGTTCAAAAAATTCTACGGTATAGTTGGTAACAACTACAATAAAGAAGAACTAACAAATATATTTTTCAAAAAAGAATACGCTTTTACACACAGACTAAATGAATGTATAAGTGAAACTTTAAAACATTTTACTTCTGACGAATTTGTTAGAATATATTTTGATAATATTATTTTATCAGATGATTTATATGATGAAATAAAAAATACTCAAGATACGGCTTAGGACCGATTATTGCTATGGCAATAAAAACCCCCATAAGTGTCGCTACCTGTGGGGGTTTATTTTTTTTACTCAATATCAACAACCTCCAAATCAAAGATAAGTTTTTTTCCAGCTAACGGATGATTTGCGTCTAAAATAACAACATCATCTTTTACTTCTTTTACTACAAAATTGACAGGACCCATTTGTGTTTGTGCTTGTAATGGTGTACCTATTTCTACATCCCCTGGCATTTGTTCTTTTGGTACTTCTTGAATCATAAAATCATTATATTCTCCATAGGCGTCTTCAGGTAAAATTTCTACAGTCTTTTTATCCCCAATAGACATTTCGTGTAAACCATTTTCAAAACCTTTTATTAATTGACCTTGACCCAAAGTCGCTTTCAACGGTTCTCTACCTTCAACATTTGAAGAATCAAATACTGAACCGTCTTCTAATCTACCTGTGTAATTAACAGTCACAGTACTGTTTGTTTCTACTTTTTTCATAATCTTTTTTTTTCAGTATAACGATATTTATTAATTAAATAAAGATTTTTATTTATAACTTAATATTTATTTAAAAAAAATATGAGAACAAAAATTAGATTAACAGAAAACGATTTGAAAAGAATCGTAAAAAGAGTTCTTAATGAAGAACCTATGGCTAATTTTCCTGAAGTGGAAATTACAGGGAAAAGTAACACTTTGGATTTACCAGAAGTTGAAATTTATTCAGGAGGTGATAATGAGTTTAAAGTACAGTGTGGAAAAACTATTGAGGTTTTAGAGGATATTATTGCAACCTTAGAAAACGCATGTAATTCAAATGATATTGCTTCTACGATTAAAAAAGATCTTTCTTTTGAAGACAATAAAGAAAATGCAATAGAAATGTTGGATGCTATATCTGAAAAAGTTTACAATCCATTAGGTCTATAATCTATTTAAAATAATTAATAGATTATATGAATTATAGAAAATTACAGAATAGTAGATTAGCCAATAAGGTATTGGAGTATCGGTATTTAAAAAACAAATCACTTAATGAAGGGACTAATTTTACTATGAACGATAAAGAAATTATTAAAATAGTTGATGGTAAGCCAGAGGATTTAACCGATGAAGAAAAAAAAGAAATTAAATATATAAAAACAACGGACGACAAGAAAATTTTGGATGCCGTAAAAATTCTAAACGCTAAATTTGGAGTTTCTTAATATTTTCCTTATATTTGTAAGATGGAAAATTTAAATGACTTGGGTTTACCCGAAATAAAATCAGTTTGTAAAAAATATGAAATATCACCTGTCGGTGATAAAAAAGACCTGATCAAAAAATTAAAATATTTTTTGGATCCTGTTGAAGGGACACTGAACACACATACTGGTAGAAAATTACCCCCTAATAAAAAAATCATAGGACTAAAAGTTTCTGAAAAAGATAAACTAAACTTGGTATTAAAAAACAAAGGAAGTTTTCTTTATTACTCATTTGGGTATCAATATTATATGGTGGATAAACAATTAGAAGTTTAAAGTATTTATAGTATATGGAGGATTTATCAAAAAAATATGATGAAAGAACATTAAGGTTAATAATTCAAACATTAATAGAAAGTGGTGTAGAATATGACGATGAGTTTGATGATAGTATGTGTGATGAAATAGAAGACGCTTTAAAATATATTGGAATTGAACCTAAAAATTGGGAGGATTATACTTTTTATTTTCAACTTTTAAGAATTAATCCAAATTATAAAAATGAAAGTGTTAATGTTCCTGAATTAGGTAAGTATGAAGTTGACACTGATGTTATCCTTTATGAAAGTGCACGAGAAACTTGGAGAAAAAATGTATTTTCATATTTCGATAGTAGAGATTTGATTGAACAACAAGTTATAAATAACTACGATTCCTCATATTGGGAAGGTGATATGATTGATAGAGAGGTTTTTGATAGCTCAATAGAACGTGAAGAGATTAGTAATGTTGAAAGAATTGAATATAGATATAAAAAATGAGAAATAGATTTGTCATATCAGAAAGTGATAGACGAAGTATTTTGTCTATGTATGGTTTATTGACGGAAGAAGAAAAGGAATATAGTTTTTCAGGCGTTGTTAAAGACGAAAAAGGTGAGGGATTTGATAGTCCATACATTTATATTAAAAAAGAATCATCCGACGGCAAATTAAATTCAATTGCCACGATAATCGGAGACAAAGACGGTAATTTCGAAAAAAAAATAAACTTAGATAATTCCTTAAAACATTTTTTTTCAATAGAAGAAGGTGGGTATTTGGTTATAAAACAAGAAATCGATTTAACTAAAACAGAACAAACAAATTTAGAATTAATATTAAAAAAAGGTAGAGACGTAATAGACCTTGAAGAGTCAAAAAACATAAATTACCAAATAACCACAATCGAATTTAATGTCTTTGATAAAAATAAAAACCCATTAAATGATTTCGACTTAAAAATATTTTATAAAGATAATGAGGTTATAAATAAAAAATTTACGGAAAGTAAAATTAATTTACATTTTTTAAAAAATGACCTTTTATTGGAAGACTTAGAAAAAGATAAATATTATGAGTACAAACCAACGGAAAGTAATTTTTTTAATGCAAGCAAAAAGAATGAAATAAGAAATTATAAGTTTGTAGTATCAAAAAATGAATATGAGGATAAAATAATAAATTATGATATAAAAGTTTTAAATTCATACGTTGAGGATCTACCAACCAAAGAAACGAATGATGGGTATTTTATTTCTTATCAAGGTACGGAAAAAATAAAAATAAATGAGGGTTTTGAAAATATAATAGATTTTGAATTATCTAAACCCCCATTAAATAATATAAATAAAATTACTGGACAACTCAAAGTTAAGGGTCCATTATCTAATTTAATCGACGGTCCGAAAAATCTAACAATAGAACTTTATGCATATAAAAAAGAAAGTGATAAAATTTATGAACCAACACTACTCAAAAAAACAATCACAGTAGAAAATGGATATTTTAATTTTAATATTTCTGAAACGTTAAAACTTTCAGATTTTGAATATTTTGAAATTTTATTTGATGGTGAAGGTTCATTTGGATCATTCTCTAAAAAAATACTTGTAAAAGATATTGCTACAAACCCTATTGTAATTGAAACAGGTGATTATTCTGTTGGGGAGATAGTTCTTAATGATTCAGAAAATCCTGATGAAGATAAAAATAAAAATAAAGAGAACTTACCAATAATTTCAAGTTATTGTAAAAACTATAAAACAACTAAACGTAAAATTTATGGTTTAGGTGTTTCTGAAAATATATCTAATGACGATGCGTTGAATATGGCGGTTAGAAATGCGATTAAATCCTTCACAACATACTATCCAAAATATGAGATATTAGATTACTTACTACTTAATGACCCAAAAATTTATAAAATAGTTTGTAATAAAGCCACAAAACAAAAAAGAGAAGTGGTTGTTAGATTAGTACCAAAAGAACTTAAAAAATATGCAGAATATAAAGAAGTTGTTGAGATTCCTTCTGTAAAGTTTAGAGATTTAGAATTTATTGACGCAATAAATAGATCTTTTGAATCAAAAAGAAAAATATTTCTTATTTTTACAGGAACTGATTCAAATAGTACTGAAGTTTTGAAAAAACTAAATTCTAATATTGATATAATAAATCTTCTAAACGAAGATTATATAAATTTAAATTATGATGTTAATATATCAAATAAAGAAAAATATTTAATAGCGTCTAACAGTTTAGAAATATACACTTATCCTTATGTCGTAGTTTTAGAGGGAGTTAAAAATCCGGAAACCACATCAAATTTGGAAGATAGTTATCGAGTATTAAAAAAATACGGAATGAAAAATGATTTAATGAACCTTAATGTTGGTTCTTTTTAAATAAATTAATATTTATAATAAAAAAAGTTATGAAAAAAAATGTATTAAATGAAATTAAAGAAATGAAATATCTATTTGGTTATAAACCAGGAAAAGTTATCTCTGAACAAGATTTACCTGAAGAAGATTATGAAATGGAAGATGACATTTCTTTTTATGGTGATGATGATTTTGGAAATGAAGACGAAATTTCTTTTTCTGATGATGAAATTTTTGAAGAAGATGACGATGATTTTGATGATATTATGTTTGCGGAGCCTGATGTTGCAGAGCCTGAAGTGAAACCAGATACTGATGTTGATCCTGACGTTAGACCTCACAGACCTAGAAGACCTGATAGAGAAGATCTACCAAACTACGATCCACAACCACAAGGTAGAAGAAGACCATTCAGAGATGAAGTAGAATATGAGTTAGAATTCGACGACACACCAATAAGAAAACCTATGAGAAGAATGAGGAATATGGAAGAAAACATGTATGAGATAGAAATGGATGGAGACATCGCTGAGTTATTCAAGAAGTAATTATGAGATATAAAAAATTTATCAACGAAGCACCCGTAGGTGATTATTTACCTGACGATTTTAAGAAAAAGGCTAAAGAGACAAGTCAAAGATTATATAACGATCCACAAAATCCTGCACCAAGTAGTATGGAGGTTGGTTCTTTAATGATGGGACTACCAAGAATGGAAGTCAGTAAAAAACAACAACTAAAAGATTTGGCGATAAAAAGTTTTTTTAAACTTAGACCTTGGGTTAAAAATTTAGTGGATAAAGGTAAAGTAGTGTTAGACGTTGAGTTAGGTATGGGTAGTGGTGGTAGAATGAAACCTCAAACACCAAAAAGGCAGGACGTTGAATCGGCTATGGAAAAAGACCCTGAGTTTGAAGATAAGATTAAAAAAAGAAATTTTACAAACGCCAGAACACAGGGTAAGGCTTGGTTAGATGGTTTTGGGGCAATTAAAAAAATGGAATCGGAAATAAAAGCAATTGATCCATCTCTTTATGATAATTATTCTAAATTTGTAAGTGGTGCATCTAGATTTTATTGGGAAAATACAGAAATGCTAGAAAGAATGGCATCACAAGGTGCTGGTAGAATGGCGTATTGTGATGTTTATCCGAGCAAAACTAAGCCGGGCACTTGGGTTTTTGAAGTTAGAGCTCCTCATTTACCTTTATTGATGCACGAATTGATAAAGGCTGCGGAATATTATGAAAGTTTATTTTCATTACCTAAAGACGTAGATTTAGGTAATACAATTATGAATGTTGCGGATACTCATAAACATGAAATTCAAAATATGAACTATGGTAGATTTTTATGGAGTAAGGTTAGGTTTTTCTTAGAAGAATTTGTGTCAGGTTATGACCCTAGTATGGAATCTGATTTAACAATGATGATTGAAGATTTACCTGCAAAAGAATATAACAGGTATATGGAGGGAATTGTTAAAGATGATAACAAAATAATACAGGAATTTATAAATTTTTGTGAAGAAGCGGTAAAAGAACTTGAATAAAACTCTGATTCTGTGGAACCAACACAAATTAAACAATTTTTTATTGATCTATTTGGAAAAAAAATAGAAATATACGGACTTTTTGTTGAATTGATCGTTGTTGAGTCAAGAGATTGGGGCGGTGGGACAAAAATTTATGATTTTGACTTTGAAATAACAAATCCAAACGACGTTTCTTATTATACTGTACCTATTGAGTGGGAAATACAAGAATTAATTGATGAATTTACTAAATATGTTGACATTAGAGTTAGTACCACATTCTTTTCACAGATGGGTAAACGTGATTTATACTTCAATAAAGAAAAAACTGAGGAGATTAAAAACGCATTTAAAAAAGTTGACACAATAAAGTTTACAACAGGACCATATTTAAGTGATTACCAACGTTATGAAGTAAAAATTAAGTCAGTTGGATATAAAAAAGGGTATGAACATGAACAAATATGGTTAGATAACGTTATCAAACCAATAAGTGCCACTAAAAATGGAGAACCATGTGATATTGATGAAGCAATTTTACAATATTATGAAGAATTTTTACCTTCAGTAGAAACTTATTGGGAATCAGAAAACCTTTACGAACATTTAGATCAAGTTTTATCGTCAATTCCTTCTATTGGTAACAACGACATACTACTAGAATACTCAACAGAGCTATTTCATAAGTGATTTACTACGTTTTTTACGGTGAAATGTAATAACAAACCTGTGAACCTCATCTTGAATTGATGCAAGAAGGTTAAAAAACTTAGAATTCTCAAATTTTACCGTATTTCCATCAATAAAATGTAAAATATCTGACTTGTGAGACGAATTTTTACTAATTGACACTAAATCTACCCTATCAAGTATAGAAAGTTCGTTAAAAACCTTCTTTGCTACCCCTAATTGACCCTTACCACCATCAATAATAACCATATCAGGTAGTTTTTTCTTCTCAGATAGTAATCTTTGGAACCTACGACGTAAAACTTCATCAAAAGAAGCATAATCATCGGGACCTTGTACTGTTTTTATGTTAAATTTACGGTATTCTGACGTATTTTTCTTACCATTTGTGTATCTAACAAGGGCCGATACCTGACAATCACCTCCAGTATGTGAATTATCATACATTTCTATGTCAATTGGGGTGTTTTTCAACCCATAAGTACCCTTAAACTCGTTAGCAAGTACCAAATAACCACTAATTCTTGTTGATTCTACACATTTTTCATACTTATTTAGTGCATCTAACCTAAATTTGATGTCATTTGCCTTCTCAAACTCCATATCCTTACTGTATTTACCCATTAAACGTGATAATTTACCCCTATATTGGTCAATATTAAAGGAAATAACCTGTTTTAGGTCAGTAATTGTGGAGTTATAGACAAATTTATTAATGTTTCCTACGCATGGAGCGTCACAACGACCCATATGATACTCTAAACAGGTGGAAAACTTAGTATTTTCTATATTTTCAGGTGTAATATCATAGGAACATGACCGTAAATTAAAGATATCATGTAATAAATCGTATAATTCATAGCAAATATTACTACTTGTAACACAAATTAGTGGATCTGAGTCTAAATTTGTCTCATTTTTGACCTCTAAACGTGGAAAAACCTCATTTGATAGGGTTAAATACCATTTTTTTGACCTATCATCCTTTAATTTGATGTTAAATTTAGGTTTATGGGACTTAATTAAGTCATTTTCAAGCGTAAGAGCGGAATTTTCGTCTAAAGTGGTCAAAAAATCAACATCTGAGACGTTTTCTACCAATAATTTGGTCTTATCTGAGTGATTTTTGTTAGAAAAGTACGATTTTACCCTATTTGGTAGGTATTTTGCCTTGCCAATATAGATAATTTGACCTTTTTTATCTTTAAAAAGGTAACAACCACTAGATTTTGGGATATTTTTTAGTTTTTCTTCTAACATTTAGGCTAAAATACGGGTTTTTTAGGTAAAAACCAACATTTTTGACTATTTATTTGTATGAAAATAGTAATTACAGAGTCACAATGTCAAAAATTAGTCGAAAATATACAAATTATTGACGATATTTTAGATAAAATGGGTGAAATTGGGTACGAAAACCTTGAAAATGACGAAAAAATGACCCTAAATAAGTACTCAGAATGGTTAAATTCGGGTCAAAAAGGTGAATTTATGAGTGAAATTACCCCTAAAAACACCGATTTTGAGGCTAAAATAGGTGAAATATTCACTACAAATATGAGTGATGATAGTGAATTAACATTCCAATATGATTACTCGGATATATTAAAACACGAAAATATACATTACGGTACTGTAAAATGGCATGGAGAGGAGTGGATAGGTTTAATTGCCACAGATAAAAATGATAAAATAACTGAAATTGATTTTGTTTTAGATCAAGATTTTTATTTAGATAGTGATGTTGAGAGTTTTAGCGAATATGACGACAGTAATGAAAAAAGATTACAAGATGAAATAGGTAAAGATTATAAAAGATTGGAGTATTTCTTTCAAGAAGACGTAATACCTTATTTAACTGATTAAATTTTCTTTTTTTAAATAATCAAATAAAGATTTTGCCAACTTTTCACCAAATTTTATATCAGAAGGGTAATGCGCTTTAGCCATTTGTCTTGAATAGACAATATCATCTTTAATTTTTTTTAATTCAGATTTAAATTTTGGGTATTTGTAAGATAAAACTAAATATATTAAATTTGCTTGTGCTGAATGTCCTGATGGGTATGCAAAACCTTCCATAGATTTAAGAATTGGATCAGATAATTTATTATCCACCCTAAATGGTCTTGGTCTTTTATAATGATTTTTTAGTTCTAAAATTATTGGATAAATACCGTGAACTATTTTCGTTACTAATTTTTTTTCATCAATATTTACAGAATTTAAAAAAGATATAAAATTACCGTCAATATCGTCCTTTTCTTGTACAAATTTTTTTTCTAAATTAATAGTTTTAAGGTATTTAATTTCTTTTTTTGTTTGAGTGCTGTTATCTGAAGGCGGATATAAATTTTTAAACGGATAAAGATCAAAATTTTTGAATATATTATTTTTAATAGATTTATTTTCATGAATACTCATTAAATTTTTAATCCTATTTATTTCTTCATGTAATAACATATTTATAAGTATCTTAATATTTATAACTATGATAACAAAAAAAGATTTTTTGAGTAGAGGTTCTATATTGGTTGAACAAAAAAACACAAATAGTGATTATGTTGAAATGATCTCATTATTATTACATTCTAGAACACAGACACACACATTACATTTACAAACAGAATCATACCCAGAACACATGGCACTAAACGGGTATTATGATGGAATAGGAGGTATTATTGACGGGCTAGTAGAATCGTATCAAGGAAAATACGGGATATTAAAAGGATATAAATCCTATGATGTTGTTGAATATAAATCAACAGAATCAACTATCAAATATCTTAAAGATTTGTGTTCAAAAATAGAAAAACTTAGAGATTGTTGTAAAGATTCATATATTCAAAACCAAATAGACACCGCTTGCGAATTAATAAATTCAACATTATATAAATTACGTTTCTTAAAGTAGTGTATATTTATAATATAAAAAAAATAAATTAAAATTTTTAAAATAAAAAAAATGAAAAAAAGACAAATTTTATTAAGTGAAGCTGAATTTTTCAATCTTATAAAAAGAATAGTTAAAGAAGCAAAAGAAGAAGAAATGGACATGGATATGGGAGATGACTCAACTATTAATGGTTTTAGAAGACAACCTGATATGGATATAGACATGGATATGGAAGGATCTGAAAATGAAATTTCTAAAACTGAAGCGATTGATTTAATTGCTAAATTCTTCAAACAAGAAGTATTACCTGAATTGAGTCCGGCAGAAAAAAATAATATTAAAAGAAAGTTAGGTGAAAGTAGAGTTAATAGAAGATCTATTCGTGAAGATGACGAAATGTCAAAAGACGATAGAAGATCCGATTTTAGAGAAAAACTTATGATGAGAGGCGGTGGTCTTATGACAGGAGCAGGGATTTTAGGTGTGATTGGTAGATCTATGGGTTGGTCTGAATTTGAAACAACTAGTAAAATTTATGAATTTATTGAACAGTTTGGTGCCGGTGAGTATTCGGGACCTATAACAGTTGCGATGATAGTTGCAGGACTAACAATGGCATTTAAAGGAAGAGCCGACAAATATAAAAGAACAGGTATGTAATAATAATTTAAAAAAATAAAAACCCCTTCTATTTGGAGGGGTTTTTTGTTTGCCTTTCTTTTAAAGAATTTTCCAATATTTGAACAATCTCATCTATTTCTTCTTTGTCTTTATCACTAACCAATTTCCAACCTCTTTTTTCAAACATATATTTGTGTAAGAAAAAATAGTGAATTGAAACCAAAATTAATAATGAATTAAAATCAACCCCAAAGAAAATAAAGTATGGAAGAAACAAACAACTTAGAGTAAAAATAAAATTAAAATTTTTAGAATTCGCAAATGATAAAAATTTGTATTCTCTAATTGTTTTTTTTAATTTTTTAATAGGTAGGTTTTTGTATAATTCGGCCTCTTTTTGAACTTTTGTCATAATATTAATTTTCTACAAATATATAAATAATTTTTAAAACAAAAAAATTATTGGAGATTTGCATCAATATTTTTTCCAATTTCTTTGTAAACAGGGTAATGTCCGTGAACATCTTTTAATTTTCCAATAGGTGGTTCAATTACTGTAACTCCTAAATCTGCAAATTTCTGGTAATATGATTTTACTTGTGAATCAGGTATTTTTTGTAGTGTTGGATAATCGGTCATTTGGGGACCCCAACCACCTTGTACGACTAATAGTTTAGCATTAGGGAATTTTTTTTCAATTACGTCTACTAATTTTTTAACATCACCACAATATTCTTTAAAGTGGTCATTGGTTCCTATTGAAATAACGACATTTTTAACGTGAGGTTCAATTAATGGGTGACTATTTACAAAATTATAAAGAGAATTAAAATCCGGAGGACCACATGCCCAAATAGAAATTCCACCTTTTTGTAATTTACCAAACCCTTCAGGTCCCGGTCTTCTTTTTGCTCTTGTTTGTGCTTCAACGTAAGGACAAGTTGAGTCACCAATTAATAAATCAACCGGAGTATCTGAAACAGCATCTTCTCCTGTATTAATGTCTGTACTTGTATGCGTATTATTACATGCACATTCTCTAACCCACTTTCCTTCTTTTTGTCTTCTTCCTGGATTTGCAGTTTTTGATGCTATAGCATCTGCGACTGCACAATAATCTTTATTTTTTGCGGCGTCTAACATATCTTGATACCTATGTCTTAAACCAGTACCATAATTATACAATACAGAAACCATTGGTGCTAAAACACACGCCGGTATTTCATTATATATTTCTTCGCCAAATTCTTTTTTTAAATCAGGAAGATAAACATCTTTTATTAGTCTTTTTAAATCTCTATCAGCGTCTTCTTTAGTGACCCTATAATCGATCCACTTTACTCCGTATTTATTTTCACCCGGTGGATGAGTACAATATTCATAACCTAAAGGTGAATCACATGAAGATGAGTGGTTTGGTAATCTCTGACTTGGTAGGTACTCGAATGACCCGTCACTATAAGTTGTGGTCATACTACCATGACCCATTCTAAAATTATTAACGTCCCATCTCATATATTCAATAAACCCTTCTTCTGCGATTAAGATAGTCTCTATTTGTTCATCTAATGATGCATCACAGGTTGTTTCGTAAACTTTTGATTCACCTAATTCGCCACTCCATTTTCCAATAATTTTCCCAGGTACATCAGTATCTGATTTTGTAAAATCAATACCAACATTTTGATCAAATGGTTTTCCTGTGTCTGGATTTTTCACACCTGAAAGCCCACCTAAAACTATTTCAGTAATAACACTGCTAAGACTATTTATTAATTTATATTTTGGCATATTAAATAAATATACATTAAAGTAAGTATTTATATAAATAAGATTTTTATGGAAAAAGAAAACCTTTATGACCCAAACCCAAAATTAGAAAAACATGATAGAATAGTTTTGGTTAGTATGGATGGAGATGACGTTCCACCCCTTTCAAAAGGTGTCGTTATAAAAAATCTTAATAACCCTGAAGAATTGAAGGGTGAAATGCAAGAAGACGCATATTGGGTTGAATTTTATGATCCCGATACGAACGAATTTTTAAGTAAAATTAAGTTATTGGCAGATGCTGATATTTGGTTATATGATATCGATTATTACCAAAATGAGCACCTAAAAGAAAGTCTTTTTTTTATTACTAAAAAAAATATAAATAAAGTAAAATTATAGTTATGAGAGGTTTTGTTGGAATGACCCCAAAAGAAAAAGAAGATATTATGAAGTTACATAGTAAACCTTATAATGGATACGCGGTTGTAAACCCTAACCCAAATGTTTACACACCGATAGAATATAATTCTGCAAGAGACACAAAAGGTATAACTTTGGATAATAAAAATAATCCTTCGGTTTATAAAAACTACAGGGTTAATGAAATTGCCGCAAAAAATCTTCATTATGATGAAATTGAACCAGCGTATGAATTTGATTCGGATGGACCAGGTGATGAAAATTTAGGTTATAATGTTTATTCACAAACAAAACCATCTTATGATTTTGATTCAAAAGGACCTTCAGATCCATACTATGGTGGAGGATATCAAACAGGCGAAGAAGACTCAAAAAAACCAGAATTTGATTTTGATACAATAGATTTTGAGGAATATATTGAAGATGTAGATGGGGTTGAGGATTTAAAAGAAAGTATTTATAAAACATTAAAAATGATTGAAAGAATTGATAAATAATTTATGGAAGTTATAGACATTATATCACATCATATAGATAAATTACAAAACACAATTGTTGTAGAATTTAAATGTCTTGGAGACGACGAAGACATTGTTAGAGAAGATTTTATTGAATATTCTTTTTTTGAGGAATTCGGTTTTAATGAAAAAGAAAATTTTGAAATATTTGAATCTATGTTTGAGGATGATATTGATGAATGGGAAACAGATGAGTATGACTATATTTATGAAGATAAATTAATTTCTTTTTTAAATGAGTATTATATTGTTTACCCAAAAAAAATACCAAAACCAGAATACAAATGAAAAATATAAATGAAGATATAAGTAGAATTAAAACTCTTATGAACCTAAAGGAAAATGAAGATGGGTTTGAGGATTATTATAAACAAAAATATACCGGACAACAAGGACCACATGATGAGGATGATATGGCGCCTGATGGAATGGACGATGATTCTGATTTGGGAGAAAATGAATTATCCGAAGACGATGCAGCTGCGGGAGGTAGTACGGGAGGTGCAACATATCCAACAGTAACAAAGTGGGATAGTGGAGCCACAAGAGGAAAAGGAAACCCAATAGACTTCAAAAAAAAGTGGGAAAGCGGATTAAAAAGAGGTAAAGGAAATACTTTATTATGAAAAATTTAAATGAAGAAATAATTAATCAGTTAAGATTAATAAATTTTGATAGGTCTAAGACAATATTAGAGCAAAATCAAAGAAAAGTTTCCATAGAAGGTAGAATTTTCAATGGTGTTGATGGAAAACCTTGTGGATCATGTAATGTTACTTTATATGCAAACAACATTGATACAAATAAAGTTTTAAATCATGAATATTATGAAAATAAATTTTATAGAACTTCCTCTGTTGCTGAAACCCAAACCACTTCTGAAGGTTATTATGGAATAACCACATATATTGAGCCTGGTCCCTATGCTATCACTGCAAATGGGGCAACAACTAATGATTACACTACTGTTTATTTTAATGTCGTAAAATCAGGAACATATGAAATTAATATTAAATTGGCAAATGTTGTAAAAAATTTAAAAGAAGTCACCGTATGGGGTGATCCTAAAATGATTGCACTACAAAAAAAATTTGACGAATTACAGGAATATTATAACATTTTAATGGACACAAATTGGTCGAATAACAATTATAATTATACATTTCCAGACCCATCAAAATTCGCCGATAATATCAATGGGATAAAAGACATGAAACCATATATCAATACTGTACAAAACGCAGTAAATGAGTTAAGAGATAAAATTAAAAAAGGTGAAAAATATTTGAAGGGAGCTAAAGAATATGTTGATATTAAGGGATTGAAACCTCTTGATGTTATAAGAGATTTTGGAACGCAAAACGCATATACAATCATGCATAGTCTTTATAGTATTGGTGGAGATGCTGTGAATTTATGGAGAGAATGGCATAACAATGACGGTCAATTTTTTGACCCAAATAGATACGAACTTTCAAAAGAAGATATTGAGTATATAAAAAATATGGAGTCTAGAAAAAAAGCAGTTTTTGATAGGCAAGTTAAGTCGTTTGTAGAAACTTATCATAAGTACTCACCATACGTGGCGTTAGTTTTATATTTTGTACCTGGAGGTCAGTGGTTTGCCGTCGGTATTGAGGCTGCCGATGCTATTTTGTATGCGACTTATGATGAAGATTATTATATGGCGGGATTATGTATTGCATTAACTGCGACCGGTGCGATTGATAACGTACTTTTAATGTATCCAGGAAGTAAACAAGCAATTGCTAATTACACTAAAAGAATAATGTCTAAATCTTTAATAAATAAAGGCATGAGAGAAGGTGCTGAACTTTTAATTAAAAATGGGGCACCTAAAGTGGTTTCTACTACTTTAAAGTTTGCCGCTAAGTTTATATTAGGATTTTTTAAATTAATGAGTAAAAGCGTTGAGGCATTTTTTATAGGATTCAAAAAACTTTGGAGTGTTTTAGAATATTGTCCTGGTTGGTTAAAGACATTATTAAATATGGTGAAGAACATGGCTTTTCAAATAGGGTCTGCGGTTTGGACATGGGATTTAATTGCTGATTACATGGGGCTATGTAATACTTCTCCTTTTGCGGACGCCGCTAAAAATTGGAATGATTCTGAACATTGGTGGATAACTAATCTTCTTTTGGGTGACATAATAGTACCTTATATGGGGTGGGCACAAGCTTGGACAGATTCGTGTCAAAAACTACAAATTTTAAAAGCGGCTGATGGTTTTATTTCTGATTTATCTGAAGATAAAAAAACAGCATTAAAAGACGCATCAAATGCAGAACAAAGAACTAAAGAACAACAAGAATTGATAACTTCGGCCGCAACAAATATAGGGTTAACAAAAAAGGCGTATTCTGATAGTTTGGATTTAGCAAAAACCCAAGCACTAAACCAGTGGGGAACAGATTCGATCGGTGTCGCCAACCAAGTAATAAACGACACCGAAATATGGAACACAACTTTAATAGAATCATTGTATAGTGGCGGTGCAGAATTGGAAAAAATTACAGGTTTAAAAATAAAAGATCAATAATATTTATAAAATAAAATTGTTATGGAGAAAAGAACATTAAATGAATTAGAAAGGATTAATAATTTGATGGGTAATAAAAAATCAATAAAAGAAATTAGGACGTTTGCTAAAATAGGTGTTACTGAGGCAATTGCGGAAATTAAAATAGTGATGAGAGAAAGTACCGAAATGGTTAGAAGAGGAGTTATGAGTATTGATGATTTTAAATCAAAACTTAAAGAAGATATTAAAGTTTTTGAAGAATATATTCCTGCAGAAAAATATAAGAAAATAACTCAAGAAATTGACGATACCGCCAATCTTATGGCATCACAGAAAAGGTTTAGTGACTTAGCCGACCAATTAGATAATCAATTAGATAATTTAGATAATGAGTTAGCACAAGTAAAAAAGAATTTCAACATTGACCTTGCTAAATTTAAAAAAGAATTAGCTGAAAGGACCCTTAGATATTATAAAAAGGCATTAAGTGCCGTTGAGCTATCTAATTATGTCGATGAAATGGTTGGTAACTTAGATGGTATTAATCCAAATTCCGGTAATCGTTATGTTGATGATGTGATAGAATTACCTAGAAATAATACAGTTCAAGCAACAGACACATGGGTGGATAATTTTGTAGAAACTTTTGTAATGAGAAGAAAGGCATCAATAGACGCCGATCCTAAGTATTCCCAAAGTGCGAAAGACACTATGAAACAAAAGTTAGATTTAACAAAAGAAGACATAAAAAACGCAATGAAAAGAAAGATTCGTCAAGAACCTTCATATCAAGAAAAACACTTTCCTCAAGAAACCGCAAAACAAAAACAAACATCTTTAGCTATTGAACATTTGGAGCCTGATGAGGCACAACTTTATAATGAGTTAAAAAACAAACCTGAAAGTGAATTAACATCCGGCGAAAAACAATATATTAAAAATTGTGAAACAATAATGAATAATCCTAATAATAAAAAAGTAGTACCGGATTTAAGAAGAAAGGTTATGGAGTTTAAAAATAAATACATAAACCTAACAGAACCATGGTATAAAAATAATATTTTAATGGATTTTTATACAAAATTTATAGAACCAAAATTTAGATTTGTTAGACAAAGATTGTCTAAATTAATTTTTGGTAGAACTACTTTTACAAAAGCATCAAAAGATAAGGTATTACAAAAAATGTATTCTTCTTTTGATAATTTTAGAGTTGACAAAATAGTTGAAATGGATTTTGCAACAACAAAAAGAATGTTAAGGGAATTATTGGCATATAGTGAAAATGTTGCGGAATTGGAGATTAAAAATTTTGACGATTTATTTAATGACTTAGTTGAAGATTTAAGAAATCACATACCAAAAAGTGAAATGGCTAATTTTGATGAATGGGCTAAACAAGTTAAAAATACAAAAAGAAGTAGAACTGATATTGGTTTTGATGAGTTATTACCGGGTTCACAAAATTCAGTAAAAGAAAGTGATGATGTAATAAAAGATTTAAGTAAAGACGCAAAAGGAGTAGTGACAGATATTGTATTTTTAGATATTAAAAGAATTGTAAAACCTAAATGGTGGCAATTTATAAAAAATAAAACTTTACAAAATCTTTTTTTAGAAGGAAAATACAGAACACCTGCAGATTACCAATTAGATATTTATAAAAAGGCGGTAGAAAACGGGTTTGATGGTACTTTAGGTGATTTTACTAAAACTCAAGCGTCTATTGGTTTGATGCAACATTACGCATTTAAAATGGTTGTAATACCACCACTTGTTTGCGCTATATATTTTTTATATGAATTTATCATCGAAATGGGATTACAACGACAAGGAAAAGAAGCAATATCTTCACTCGATGAATATTTAGCCCTTTTAACTAAATGGTCACTTTTAGGTGCACCATTTTTAAATTTACTTGGCGAAGAAGAACAGACTTGGTTAGATACTTTTACTGGATTTTTCCCTGGTATATTAGATGATACCATATATAATGTCTTTGACTGGTCTTATAATTTTTATTCTGAAAGTTACGCAAATCCAGAAGAAAGAATAAAGGCTGAAACCGGAAAAGATATAACTAATTATTGGAACCAAAATAAATCTGAAATAATTAATTTAGATATTAAAAATACTACCGATATTTACAATACTGTTTCTGCTCCGGGGATGAACTCAACACCATTCATGGTTAAAAATAATTCACCATATTTTGCAAAAGTTGGGAATCCATTTATAAAAGATGGAAAAGTAGATAGTGGTGTTGCAAAAAATATAAGAAATTTAACATATAGAATAAAAAAATCCCCTTTGACTGCCAATCCTGTAGTTCTATTGACTGTTTATAAAAAGAGAGTTTTGGATAGAATGAAAGATGAGGGTTCCGATGAATCAAAATTAAAAAAATATAAAGACGATTTTTTAAAATTTATACAAAATCCTGAAGAAGTAATAAAACAGGTTGAAGGTATGTCTGAATTTAAAGAAAATAGCTCGCCAACATTACAACCACAATTACAAATAAATGGAAAGTGGTATACATTAACTTTAATTAATGATAACATTTATTATTATCCAATTAGTTACGAATACATGATATCTATGTTAGAATCAGGTGATTTTGCAAAAACGGAAGAAGCTATTAAACCATTACAAATAAACAATCTATTTACGGTTAAAGAAAACAAAATAATTGAAATGATAAAAAAATTAATATTAGAACAGGACGAAGATAAAACCCTTAAAATGGATAAATGGAATGGTATCTTTTCTTTTCAAAAAATAGATGAAAAAAATCCAGGTAAATTTTTAGATGTAAAAATTAAAATGGATGAGGTTATGAGTCGAATGCCACACTGGAGAGAAAAATATAGTAAATTATGTGAAGAATTAGAAAATTGTGATGATGACGGAGAAGACGATTCATTTGTAAGGGCGGTTATTGATACTCACCCCGATGTTGTTAGAATTTTATTTACAAAAGGTTTGGCTCATTTAACATCAAGTGAAGAACAAGAGGAATTGAATGAAGGTTTACACCGTATATTATCTTTAATTAGAGAATCTAAAAATGTTGAAGTAGAAGTGTGGTCTGTATATAGACATCCGTCAAGTCCTGATAAGATTTGGTCATTAGTGAAAGGGGACTACAAACCAAAAGAGTTAGCTTCTATGGATGTTAAAATGCAACAATCACCTGGTAATAAGGTAGAAAAAAAAAAGAACTCACTAGATGAGTTAAAAAAAAAAGAGTATGAAGCTATAAAACTTTTATCTACAGATGAAAAAAAAGGAATAACTGAATTACCTATAAAATTAAGAAACAAGGTCAAAGAAAAAATTAAAAAAGGTTGGACAACCGAAAAACCAACGTCTAACCTTTTAAAATTTCACAAAGAAGAGGATTTAGATTCTGTTTTATCAGATCCAATAAAATTATATAAATTAAAACCAAATAAAAGTTTTTTAGAGTTTATTAAATCATCTAAAATTTCTGAAAATTTCGGTAGAGGTTTTTGTAGGGCCATACATTATGTAAAAAAAGAGATAGATATGGACACTACCGAAAATAAAAAAATAAATGAGATTTTAAAAACTTGTGAAAATAAGTTTGATGGTAAATATGGTCAAAACTATATTTAAAAAATATTTATTTTAAATGAAAAAAAGATTTATTATATCTGAGTCCGAAAAAAATACAATACTTAGCATGTATAAGTTAATAAAAGAAGACTCTAAGACTTTTACTTACAACGTTGGGGATTATTTTAAAGTTAATAGTTCTTCAAGTGACATGGCTTACGAAATCACTAAAAAAGACGAAACTAAAGACAAATATATTGTAAATAAATACACAAAAGAAAGTGATGGTAAAATAGAAAAAATACAACAAGAATTGTTTAGAGATAGTTTTGATGAGCTTGTTACTGACGAAGTACTCATAAAAATGAAAGATAAAACGGAATTTGATGATTGGTATAACAACAAAACCATTAATAATAAAAAAGTTGTAAGTACATCTAATGATGTAAAAATTGGAGATATCTATAAAAACGCTAAGGGTTATGATCAACATTACAAAATTTTATCTTTAGATGATACCACAAAAGACTATAAAGTTAATTTTTCAGGTTATGATGGTGGAGGTAATTTTGATACTACGGAAATACAATTATCTCCTGCTTGGTTTGAAAAAAACTTAAAAGATAATAAGATCATAAAAATTACTGAAGAAGAATATAATATTTTTATTGAAAAACATAAGGACGATAGTGTTGGTTGTGGATATGATAAGACTAAAGGATCTATATTAGGTGATGTTACCGAAATACCAAGAAATGGAATAGCTAAATTTGAAGGAACAATAAACGGTAAAGAAGTTTCAATAAACGGTTGTTTTAATAAAGGTAAAGTTATTTTAACTTACGACGAAGGTGAAACAGGATCGAGAGGAAACTTTAAAGGACATTATTACACTAAAGATATTACTGAACCATTTTTGTTTAGTGGTGATTCTACTTTTTCTAATAATTTTTTAGCAGGTACTTTAGATAATGATAATGAAACGGATATTGAAGAATATAGAGATAATTTCCATACAAGAACATGGACCTATAGTGGGTATTTTACAAAAGAAGGAAAAATCGGAGAATCAAATCCCGAAATTTTAATTCCTGATAGCGAATCATTTAAGATTAATAAAACACCAACGATTTTATTTGCTTTAGGTGATTATTATTACGGAGAATTCAAAGACACTAAAATTGACGGAAAAGGTGTTTATTATTTTGCAGATAATGGATTAAAATTACAAGGCGAATTTAAAACAATAGAGGAAGAAGGTGGGGTTTCGTATTCTTGTAAGTTATCAACAGGAGAAGAGATACCTAATATTTTTGAATACAAAGAAAAATATGATTTAGAAAAAAATAAGAAAAAAGAAGATAAAAGTTTTGGTGTTTTGAAAAAGGGTACACTTAAAGGATCTACACTTTTTAAAACAACAATCACTAATACTGAAACAAAAGAAAAAAAAGAACTAAACGGAAAATTACCATTTGTTAATATAAAAGTCCAAAATAAAACATACAAGGATATTGTTTTAGAAATAAAAAGTGATGAAAATGGTAATTTTGAATTTAGCAACTTACCGTTTGGTAATTATAGAATAGTTGCTGCTTACGATAAAGGGGATGGTATTGGTTATGTTATGCCAAAACAAAATATTGTAACCTCTATTATTAATAATAATAATGAAGTGGTTTTTGATAGTGAAGGTAAAAAAATTAATTTAACATTAGTACCTACAAAAAACACAAAAATAAGAGATAATATAGAGGCCACTGAAAACCCTGAATTTTTTAAAAACGTAAATTCAAAAAACTATGTAGAACAAAGATTAAATCTTGAGTATTCTAAATATGAATATGAAAAGTATTTAAAAAACACTAAAAAAGAAATTGAGGATTATACGGATAAACAAACATTGCAATTTTGTAAAAAAGAAACGACATTATATGCTAAAATGGTTAGAGATCTATATAACGGTTTAATTTCAAAAGAAATGGTAAAGTCACCACAGAATCTACAACCAACAAAGGACTTTTTAAAAAGTTGTTATATGAGATATAAAAATGACTCTAAATTTTTTAATTATAAAAAGAATGAAGATTTAGTTTTATTGATGAATCCAGGAAATGATTTATATAGATTCAAGGTTGTTTTAGAACATAAAGATATTTATATAAAAAATACAGACATGAGTATAACTAACTCAATAAGAAAAGTCATTAAAGAACATAGTCAAGTTAAAAATGACTCTTTAATCGAAAATCAAATAATAAAAAATAGAATAAATTTTATTGTTAAAAATTCTAATAATAGAAACATTAAAAAAAATTTAATAGAAGAATCAAAAAAATTAATCGATACCGGATATAATGAAAACTTTGTAAAAAGTTTATTAAAAAAATTATTAAATTAATATCGCTTAGTCATCGGCGATTAATAAGGACGATGACAGGGTTTTTGAGTAGTTTCTTAAATCCATAAACCTTAAAGAAAGGGGGGTGTTCCAAAATCTAAGAAAGGTATTCCGAAAGGGATACCTTTTCTTTTATGCTTGTATTTATATAATATGGAATTTAATATAAAAAAGGGAGCGACTTTACCATATATTGAGGTAGATTATATAAAAGACGGTAGGGTTGGGTATGATCATTTTAAAACTAACTTAAGTGACGCTACAATTTATTTTTATATGAAAAACATAGAAACTGGTAATTATAAAATAGCAAGGGGGTCTGCTTTTTTTGATTCTGAAAAATTTAAAATATATTATCAGTTTTCTAAAAAAAATACGTCAGACGTTGCAAGATTTGAAGGTGAGTTTAAAATAGAAACAGAGCAAGGTTTAGTTGATTTACCAATAAGAGATAAAATTTATATTAATGTGTTGAATTCGTTTAGTGATAATAATTTTTGTTGTGGAGTAAACCAAAATATAAACCCACCTGCACCAACACCAGCTTTACCTGGTATATACTATGGAAAATTAAATAGTGAAACATTAAGTAGTTCGGATATTCCAAATTTAGAATTCATCTACACAAATGACCCAACAAGTAATTATGTAAATGTAGCTTCAGGTTTAGGGTATGGTTATATTGTTATTCCTAATAATCTAACTCAACCGACGGCATTTAGGGACAGTACTGGTGGTTGCTTCGGATTTAATATACCGATAAATAATATTGGGACAATAAATTTAGTTGACGAAAATGGATTTTTAGTCACATATAATATTTATAGAACTTTTTATAGTTTCAATGGAGAATCAAATATTTGGATGTGTAATTAATTATGGGAACATTTAGTCTTTCAGGTGGTGTTGAGGTCTTAGGGTTTATTTCCCCTACGGACCCTCTAGATACGTATCCTGTCATTGATCCATTGTATGGTATTGATGGTTTTAGAAACGTAAACACCCTAAGCGATTTGAACAATATACCTGTACCAAGAAGAAGATCGGGGATGGTTGTTGGGGTATCTGGAGGTACAATTTATTATAAATTAAAACCTTCTCCTTGGACTGGGTCAATAACAGATTGGGATATATTCCAAACAGGGGGAGGTGGTGACTTTAGTGGTGGAACCGTAACAGGTGATACAATATTTTTGGGTGGGGTTACTGCTAACACATTTAATGTTAACACTATTGGTGATCCTTCCGACTGTGTTGATGATTTATATTTATCGAATTTACATGGTTGCGTAACAGGAGTAACATTACATGACAACATTGTTCCTGTAACAAATGAAACAATAGATTTAGGAACACCAATTAAAAGATTTAGAGAAATTAATACATTAAGTGGTACTAGTTCTTATTGGACATCAACAGTAAAAGTTATAACGCCTGAATTAGATTTAGGTCTTGATGGTGATAGTAATAGTAGAATAATAACGGCAAATAATTCAATAATTCAAAATGATATATTACTTGGTGGTAATTATTAACAAATAAAGATATTTATTATAAAAATAAAAAAATGGCAATTAGAAACACAACACACGTATTAAAAAAATCCTTAGTACCAAGTCAAACGTTACCGAGTAGTGGAATACTTGAAGGTGAACCTTTGGTTAACTTAGGTGATGGTATTTTATATTTTACAGGAGGAACCGCAGGGTCACCAACATGGGTTGATTCAGGAAATGCAACTTCAGGATATTTTGAAGTGGGTTCAAACCTTTATCAGTTAAAAATAAGAGATAAGATTACCGCCTATAGTGGTGTAACAAACCTTACAGGTAAATTCCTATCAGGTACAACTTCTGGTTTTGTTTTGGCTGACATTTCTGATATTGCAGCATCAGTTGACTCTTACACAACAGGTGCCACTTGGACACCAAATACATTAACAATTGGTTTAAATAATGGTAAACCATCTGTTCCAGTAACAATTGATACATTTAATAATATTTCTTTATACGGCTCAACTGATGTTAACGGTGATTTAACTGTTACTGGAATAACAAATTTAAATGGGCTATCTTATTATAATAATACAGTAACAGGTACAGACCCTAATGAAATTGTTAATTATGGTTCACTTACTGCATTTAGTCAATCAAATGATGTCTATGTAACTGGGAATACTTTAACACCAGCTGGTAATAATACTAACACGCAAATATTAGATTTAACATATCACGGAACCCCAATTGGTGGTCCTTATTTTTTAGGTGCTGAAGATACTTTTACAACAGGTGGTACATATGATAACAATACCGCATTAATTACATTTGATAAAAATGATGGATCCAATTATACTGTTGATTTAAGTAGTCTTGATGTTAACGATACGTATGTTACGGGCGGTACAAATAACGCAGCAACAGATAATACAAGTAGTGCTTCAATTAGTTTATTATACAATCAAGATGTTGCACCAGGTACTTATTCATTACCATATACTGATGTTTACACAACAGGTGGTACTTACAACTCTGGAACAACGTCACTTGATTTTGTTAGAAATAATGGTACAACATATAACGTTGATTTATCTAACCTTGATATTAATGATACGTTTGTTACTGGTTTTACTTATAATCCGTCAAATAATACTTTTACAATATCTCAAAACGAAGGTGAACCTGATTTAACCGCATCTATTGATACGGTTTCGGGGATTACAGTTTCAAATCTTACATCAGGAAGAGTTGTTTATGTTGGTACTGGAGGATTATTAACTGATGAGGCTGAATTCACATATGATACAACAACAAATACACTTAATGTTGAAAATATTGATGCAAGCGGTGACGTTACAATTCAAGGTAGTTTAACGGTGTTTGGTCCAAGTGTTTCTGCATTTACAAGCAACTTATATGTCGAGGATCCAAACATTACTTTAAATTATAACCCAACGGGTAGTACGACAGTTACATCAGTTAATGCTGGTATTACAATCCAAGATGGTAATGGTATTTCATCAGGTGATGTTAATTTAGATATTGTTAGAATGCAAAACCTAACAGGTCTTACCGCAACACAAATACCTGATGTTTCAGAATATACGTCACTTACAGGATACGCCAATAGAGGTTTTATTACCCAACTTAATGATATTGTTATTAGAAGTACTGACGTAACTGATGGAGGTTCTGCTGGTGATATTAATGGTGTTAGAGTTCTTGCCGAATTTGATGTGTTAGATGGGGGTTCTTACTAAGATAATATTAAATATCTAAATACATGGGGGTTAGAACCCCCCATTTTTATTTTCAAACGTTTAACTTTTTTCTTCTTTATTTAGTATTTATAAAAAAGGTTATATAACCATTATATTTAAATCGCGTCATATATATGGCAAATAGACAAACGACATTCCTTATTAAAAGGTCTAATGTCCCTGGAAAAGTACCACCAGCAAGTGGTTTAACATCGGGGGAATTGGCACTTAACACAGCAGACGCAATTCTTTATACGTCGGGATCCACCGCAAATCAAATACTTCCAATTGGTTGGGATAGATTATCTACATTATCGGGTGGTACGGTATCGGGAGCGACTAATTTTATATCAGGATTAACCGCAAATACAATATACACAGATTATATTGACTTTAATATAGCGGCGACACCAATACAACCAACTTTAGGTAGAATATCATGGAACTCAACAGATAGGACATTAGACTTAGGTAATGGTGATGGTGATAGTATTTTACAAATAGGTCAAGAAACTGTTTATCCTCCAGTTTTTAACTCAGATTCAATTAATTTGGTTGAGGGAACATTAGTTATGATTGACCCAAATCAAATTGCACAAGGTAATGATGTTCGTGTGGTTAGAGCAATAACAGATGGTACATATCCATCACAATATTTGGTTGGTATTTTAACTGAAGATATCTTACAAGGCCAACTTGGTTTAGCTACTTGGTTTGGTAAAGTAAGAAACTTAAATAGAAACACTTTAGAGGCAAATGGAATTAAACCAACGGGTGAAACTTGGTCTGAAGGTGCTGTTTTATATCCCAACCCATTAGTTAGTGGTGGTTTAACAATTACACCACCACAAGCACCAAATATTAATGGTACTATTGCAGTAATTACCGCGGTTAATGGTGTTAACATTACATTATTAGTAAGACCAACATTAACATTTACACTTACTGAATTAACAAATGTTAGAACAACTGGTTTAACAGATGGTGACATATTAGTGTATAATAGTGGTGACACCGTATGGGAGTCAACAAAAACATTAAGAGGTAATTATACAATTTCTGGTAATACGAATCAAATTGGTTCATTTAATATTTCTGGACACACGACGGGGTGTACTTTATCTGTAACAGGAAAAACTTGTATTAATGGTGATTTAGATGTTGTAGGTGATGTTGTTGTTGTAGGTGATTTAGTGTATGATGGAGATTTAATTGTTACTGGTGGTACGGTAGTACAAAATGGGTTTACCGCTAACACTATTACAATATCAAACACGCCAACACTTAATAATAATTTAACTCAGATTTTAGGGAGAAATGAAACAACTGGTGTGGTTGAATACAGACAAGTAAATACAATTGGTAACAACTACACTTATGTTAGTGGATCCACATATTCAGCCCTTACAACCGATAATGTAATTGGTGTTGACTCTTCAATATCAGCAACTACAATTTATTTACCTAATTCTGTTACATCAGGTAGACTAAGATATGATGTTAAAGATATTGGATTAAACTCATATATTAATAATATAACATTTATTGCAAATGGTACAGACACAATTATTGGTGTTGAAAACACACAAACACTAATATTAGACGCCGATGGAGGTGCAATTATATTATTTAATACAGGAACAGGAACTTGGTTACAAATGTAACATTAAAATATTTAAATTAAAAAGGTTATGGCTTTTATACCACAAATAGTAAATAAAGTATTAGACACAAATTCAACAACAACACCTCTAAATTCAGGTACAACATTTACAGGTACATATGTAGATGTTGAAAGATATTCAGCTATTGTTATGGCAGTTCTTACAGATCAAAATGGTACATTGTTTTTAGATTTTTCGCCAGATGGTGTAAACACTGATAGTTCAATATCTTGGTCCGTAAGTGCTAATACAAATGAGGTTCATAGAATAACCATAACAAGACAATATGCAAGAGTTAGATTTACAAATACAAGTACTTCTAATCAAACATTTATAAGATTACAAACAACTGCCGGTGATTTTGAAGCTCTAACTTCAAATCTTAGTGGGTCATTACAAACAGATTGGGATGCAAATGTTACAAAATCAGTAATTATTGGTGAAGATCCTGATGGTAATTATGATAATTTAAAAGCGGATGGATATGGATTTTTAACAACAACACCTTTGGGTTCAGGTCAAACTTTTGATTCGGGTGTTTTATCTTTGTCTCCCGGTTATTCACAAGTCCAAACTCACGTAAGAGCGGATCAAAATGGCACATTAAGAATTTTTTGGTACTCAGATTCCGCAGGAACAGATCAAATTAGAACATTAACTTTACCTTATTTATCTACCGATGGATTCCAAATGTTTGGAGCACCTGCATTTGCTCCTTACATAAAATACACGTTTGAGAACACTTCGGCAACTGGTCAAACAGATTTTTATTATGATACAAAATTCACTACAAAATCTATTAATGGGCAAGTATTGAATTTGGCGGCACCTATTGCTGCTGGAATGGTGGCAAACTTGGGAAGAAATATTATTGTTGGTCAAGAACCTGATGGTAGTTACGAAAACTCTAAAACAGATGGTTATGCATTTTTAACAACAACCCCTTTGGGTTCAGGTCAGACATATGACTCAGGAGTTTTGGCATTATCTCCAGGTTGGTCACAAGTTCAAACTCACGTAAGAGCGGACCAAGCGGGTACACTTAGAGTATTTTGGTATTCTGATTCTGCAGGAACAGATCAAATTAGAACATTAACTTTACCATATGCTGCAACTGACGGGTTTCAAATGTTTGGGGCTCCGGCGTTTGCACCATATATTAAATATACTTTTGAAAATACTTCATCAACAGGGCAAACTGATTTTTATTTTGATACAAAATTCACAACAAAATCAATTAATGGTCAGGTACTTAATTTAACAGCACCCATTGCATCAGGAATGGTTGCAAACTTGGGTAGGAACATTACAGCCGGTGTACAACCAGATGGTACTTACGCGAACACTAGACAAGATGGTTTTGCTTTTAAAACAACAACACCATTATTATCAGGTCAAACATATACTTCTTCAGTATTTGCTCTTTCTCCAGATTTTTCACAACAACAAACATCAATTCTTTCAGATACGGATGGTGTTTTGACTGTTTATTTTTATAGTGATTCTGCTGGGACTGATTTATTAAGGACATCTACTGTAATGTATATTGCAGGAGCTGGACTACAAACATTTTCATCTCCAGCACTTTCACCATACGCTAAATTAGAATTTACAAATACATCATCAACAAATCAAACAGATTTTTATTTTGATACAAAATTACTTATAAAACCTTTAAGTGGTTTCTTACTTTCAACAAATTCACCTGTACCGCCTGAAGTTTTAGCCAACTTAGGAAGAAATATCTTACTTGGTCAAGATGAGGGATTTAATTTTAGAAATGTTGGGGTTGATGATGAGGGTCACTTAAAAGTTCATATTGATGAACCATTAACTGCTTTTGGTGAACTTCAAGTTGCTGAAATGTCACCACTAATTCAAATTACACACCCTTATGGTATTAACACAGATTTAATAACAACAGGTTTTACAACCGGAGGTACCGTTACATATGAGAGTGGTAACACTTTTGTAAATATATCAACAGCAGCATCAACAAATAACACAGGTCAAATGAGAACTGTTAAACTTGCAAAATATAGAAATGGTCAAGGAATGAACATTAGATTTACTTGTTTATTTACTAGCGGCACCACAGGAAATACTCAATGGGCTGGATGGGGTGATAATAGAAATGGATTTTTTATCGGATATAGCGGAACAACTTTTGGGGTTATGAGAAGATTTCAAGGCATTGATGAGTTTATCCCTCAAACTTCTTGGAATCTTGATGTGTTTGATGGGTCATCAACACAATCTTCACCAAATCCTAGTAACCCAAGTGGGGTATTATTAGATCCAACAAAAGGAAATGTATATGAAATTGTTGCTCAATGGTTAGGTTTTGGTGCAATCCAATTTAATATTGAAAGTGCAAATACAGGTCTTTTTTCTCCGGCACATCAAATTAAATTTGCAAACCAAAACACATCACCAAGTTTAATTAACCCAACATTTCCAATTAGTTTTATAACTACAAATACAACAAATAACACCGCAGTGTCAATTAAAAATGCGTCAATGGCTGCTTTTGTTGAGGGTAAAATAATTTATAATGGTATTAATTATTCTGCCGATGGTAGTGCCGGTGCTACAGCAAATAAAAGTATGATAACACTATTTAACCCACTAACATTCAATGGTGTCCCAAATAAAACAATTGCACTTATTAAAACTTTGTCTTTGGTTACGGATGGTAATAACGTAATAACATATAACTTAGTTAAAAACCCAACTTATTCAGTCGCGCCAACTTATGCGACAGTGGACATAAATTCACCCGTTCAAGCAGCAACTGACGGTACGTACACGGCAGGAACTGGTAGATCGGCATATAAAACAATTTTAAATAAAGTTGACAGTAAAACAATTGATATTTCCACTTATGAAATTTTTGTAAATCCTGGTGAAACGGTATCTATAATTGCGACTGGTGGTGCTAATACGGGGGCATTAGTTTCAATGTCTTGGTTGGATGATGTTTAATTTAAAATTATTGACAAATTAGAAAACGGAAACTATTAAACAGAACTACTTAATATTTATAAAATAAAGTAGATGGCGAATAAAAAAATCTCCGAATTACCATATATTAACGGTGGCAAAATATCAGGAAACACTTTAGTTCCTTTGGTTACTTATTTTAGTGCGGCGACAGGTGATACGGTTCATACGTATATAGATGATTTTCAAACATATTTAATTAGTGGTTTAACAGGAAACACCGATGTATTTGTAACAGGAGGTACAT
>Ga0222713_10000554_pt1 | contig 42402 bp, 59 predicted proteins | sample C33_649DmetaG_FD_165061 | JGI IMG/M metagenome (GOLD analysis project Ga0222713, IMG submission 165061) | Estuarine water microbial communities from San Francisco Bay, California, United States - C33_649D | ecosystem: Environmental > Aquatic > Marine > Unclassified | place: USA: California... | reverse complement strand
CGCCGAAGAAACGGGCCGCTACCAGGCAGCGCAGTACCGCGCCGCTGCAAAAAACGCATCGCGCGCCGGCACATTGAACGCGCTGGCAACCATTGGAAAGGGTGCGTTCATGTATTCGCAGCTTGGCGGGCCAGGCGATAGCGCGTTCGCGGCAACATCATCCGACGCGTCAACCTGGTACGCACTGGACTGGCAGTAATGGCTGATTTGGGCAAATATCGCGAACTTGGCGTCCAGATGGCGGTCGCGCCATCGGGCGACTACGCCGATCTGAAGACGCAGGCGCAAGGGTATAGCCAGCTATCAAGCGCGCTCGACAGGATTGCCAATTTTGCGTTCAAGGAAGCGGCCGAGCAGGCTCAGATAGAAGGCGCGCGCTACGGCGCTGAGACGGCGCCGACGGGCCAGCAGATGCTGGACGCGATCAACGGGGGGCAAGACATTGAGCTACCCGGCGACACGCGCACGTACTTTGGCCGGGCGGCGCGCAAATCGTCTCTGACCGCCGTCAGCAACGACCTAGAACTGATTGGCCGCGAGTCGATCACCAACCTGCAGGTGCGCGCTGAAGCTGAAAAGATGACGCCGACGCAGTTCGCCGTGGAGGCCAATGCTGTCCTCGAGGGCCTTGGGGCGTCGATTGCTCAGGCCGAACCCGCCCTCGCCCGTCAGCTGCGCGCCAGCCTGGGCGTGGTCAGTAACAGCGCCTACCTCGCGGTGTCAAAGGAGTACATCAAGCGCGAGCGCGACAGGGAGCGCGTGGCGCTGGCCGCACAAGCCGACAGCGCGATCGACATTATTCCGACCGTTGTCGCCGGCGGCGACACCGTGGCCGGCGATGGGACCGTGGTCGCCGCAGGCACGAAGCTGCAGGCGATTAAGGTGCAGGGCATTCGTGCCTATCAACGCATTGGCGATGTCGAAGGCGCCAAGGCATTTATCAAGGCTTTTGAAGACCGCGTACAAAAGTCGCGTGAAGATTACATGAGCCGCTGGGCGGCCGACAGTTCAACGCCGGCTGCGGCTCGCCTGGCCCTTATTACTCGCGGGCAGGTAGATCCAAACACCGACGTCGGCAAAGTGTTCAACGCACTTGGCGCCGACCAGGGCAAGCTGCGTGACGCCGCGCTCAAAGGGTGGACCAACCAGATCGAACTCGGCCACAAGCTCGAGGATCAGGCCGAGCGGTCAAAAAAGAACGAAAGCAAGGCCGCGTGGGTTGCCGGCGTCAATGCAGTATCTTCCGGCGACGATAAAACAGCGCAGGATAGCCTCGCCATCCTCAAGAAGAACGGCGACCCAAACTTCGACAACTTGCTCAAGTTGATTGGTGGCGGGGTCATGTTCGACAACCGAGAGGTTGCGGACAACCTCAGACGGGAGCAAAACGCCGGCAGGTTGACGACAGACGTTGTTGTAATGTCTCGCACTCTTGGTTACCTGACGGACAAGACATATAAAGAGTTCATGGACGATGCGCGTGTTCTGGAGGAAAAAAACATAGAGAGCGTTGTCAAGGAGGCGCGCGCCCGTCTTGGTGTGCCGGAGGCTTCACTTGTCAACCCGTCGGCGCAGCAGCGACTAGCCCAAAAAACATTTGCGACGTTTCAGGCACAACTGATCCGCGCCGCGCGCGGTGCGCGCAGTGCAGGTGAAACGTCATTCAACGCCGAGGCGTTCCTCGACAACACGCTTGTCGTGTTGCGTGACAAGGAGGAGAAGGCTGCCTTTGAAAGAGCGCGGAATGATGTCGCCGACCTCGCGCAGGGCTTTGGCATTCCTGCTGACGCGTCCCCCGCGGCGATCAAAGATGAGCTTGAAAAAAGAGTGGTTGCGAATGGGAAGTGGTTCAAAACAAACAAAGAACGCGTCCCCATGTTTCGCGGGCAGCTTGATTTGTTGATGGGTAAATGATGCCTTCTCTCACTGAAATCCTCGCTGAAACACAGGAGCGCCGGGCGGCCGGCGGCGAATACGACATGTATCGCCGCGAAGACGGCTCGGTCGGCTACGACCGCGTCCAGATGCTTGGTCAGGCTGACATGGCGCCGGTCGATCCAAACAGCGTCATCGGCAAGCCGACAGGCGAGATGAAGGCGGCGCCGCCAAGCCTGATCGATGATGCGCGAGTTGCGCTGCAGGAAGGCCTAAAGACCCTTGGCCTCGACGGTGGGAACGCATCCAAGATTTCAAGCAGCCTGATTAAAATACCGGGCGCGGCCAGCGCCATCATGGAACTGTTCCCCACGCCTCAGTCCTACATGAAGGACTACGAGGAGATGACCGGCCACGCGCAGTTGACGCCGGAGCAGGCGCAGGCTGGCGCCAAGCTGGTGCAGGGCGATGATGACAAGTGGCATGCCGCCATGCCGGACGGCACCTGGCAGGAGCCTGATTGGATTTCCAAGGGCGCTATCATCGGCGAAACGAACATGCGAACCGGCGAAACGGAGCTGGCCCCCGGCGGCTTGGTGACGGCGCTTGGCGACCTGCCTGGCGTGACCGGCAACGTCGTTGGCCTGGCAAAGGGCGCGGTCGAAGCCGGGGGCAAGGTGCTTGGCGCTGGTATGATTCGTATGTCGCGCGTTGAGGGCGATGCCATTAAGGCCGCGGCCGATGGTGATGCCAAGCTGGAAAAGATGGGGCGCGACATCGTGCGCTCACAGAAGGAGTCCTACCCAGAGGGTGACTTCCTGCCGCTTGAACTGAAGGGCGCCGAATTTAAGCGCGACAAGAAAACCGGCGAAATAGTGTTTGAGCCGAAATATACACAGCCAGCTTACAATTTCCATACGCCGCCGGATGGGTACACGCCAGAGACGTGGCAGGCTAAAATCGCTCAAGATATCGTCGACGACGTTACCGCGATTGTCGAGCGCGCCCAGAACGGCGACGAGAAGGCGCGCTACATCTTGTCCCAGGCCGCCTGGTACAGGGACATGCGCGTCACCCTGCGCCGAGAATTTGGCGGCATTGGAGATCTCTTTGCCGACCTGCTTGGCGCCACGTCAGCGAAGACTGGCGTCGAGCAGAACTGGAATAATTCCCTTGAAATTCTGCGCCGGTTCAGCCGCGGCGAATACGACGTTGAGCTTGCGGCTTACGAGAACCTGATCAAGACCGGCGCCTCGCGCAACCCTGTCAAGCTGCAGCAGATGTTCAAGGCGGGCGAGTTCCCGCTGATCACCAAGGCGAGCGGCGACCTGTTCAATTCCAACAGCCCGGCCGCGACGACTGCGCTTCTGGACATGTTCCGCGACATCAAGGCCGGGCGCTCGCCGAAGACGCCGAACTTCACCGGCAACCTGATCGGCTACAGCGACGACGCGACGATCGACGTGTGGGCCGCGCGCTACCTTCGCAATAAAGCAGGCCTGCCATACATTCCTCCTCCGGCGGAAAAAGCCGTGTCTGGAAAGCACCTGACCGGCTCGACCATCGACGACCCGCGTATCGGCCAAGAATTTGGTTTCGGTCAAAAGGTCTTTGCCGAAGCGACCGACGCGATAAACACCAGTGGCGCGATAAAGAACTTTGCGCCAGAGGTCGGCGACATGGTGCCTGCGGACCTGCAAGCCGTTGTTTGGTTTATCGAGAAGGAAAAGTGGGCGGAACGCGGCTGGACAAGCAAAGCCGGCGAAGGCGGCTCGTTGGCTGGCGAAGCTCGTTTGGCCGGTTACTCCGACCAGCAGTACGTGTACGATCTGCGCCGCCAGGCTGACGCATCGTTCAAGGAGCCAAAGAAGCGCAAGCGCGAGACGGACGAGGAGTACGCAGCGAGGGTGCAGGATGCCCGCGCCAGTTACGAAGCGTCTGTCGCCGCCGCGCGAAAAGAACTGGATAGCATCGACGCGCCGCTGGAGCGCACTGTGCTTGGAACGTCTGCCGCCCGCGGTGACCGCGTCCATAGCAATTACATGCAGGCTGAACTGGCCGCCGAGTTCGACGACGTTGTCCGCGGCGACAGCACCGTCGAAGCCTACAAGCTGACCAATACGTATGGCCGGTTTATGAGCGTCGACGAGCGCGCGCTCGACGCCGAGTTCCTCACCCGTCAGAATTTTGACCCCACGCCCCTCACCCGCCGGCTGGTCGAGATGGGCAAAAAGTACGACCAGGACGCCGTGTTCGTATCCAAGGTCTTGCGTCAGCCGACAGAGACCTCGCGACCTGGCGTTGAGATTTATTTCAAGAAGAAGCAGGGCGTCGACTTCGCGGCAAAGCTGTCCGAAAAGCTACGCGAATACGGCATCGACGGCTTTACCTACATCACCGACGCCCGCCAGGCAGACCGCGTTAACGTCCAGGCGGTCGCCTCCGGCGGGCAGGATACGGCTGGGCTGGTTGGCCTGCGGTTCCAGTACATCCCTGAGTTCGACGCGGCCTACAGCGCGGCAAAACACAAGGAAATCATGGCTGAGAAGCAGGATGTTTTTGAAAACATTCTGATCGACCTTGCAGGGAATGAGGACATTGCCGTCGCCAATCTTGTGGCGTATGATACGAAGGTTTTCATGAAGGGAGACTACGATGCTTACCTTGAGGGAACAGCTGGAGCGGGTCGAAAGCAAGGCCCCCAACAGCCGGTTCGCCCAGATGCTCCGCAATCAAGTGGCAGCGGAGGAGCGGAGCCAGTCGGCGCGCGACCTGTACGTGACGGGCAGCGTAAAGCGCCTGCCGGAAAAACCAAGCAAGTAAGAGGCCGCAACGCCTCCGACAACGGAGGCGTCGATGGCCGTTGACCCCAACGAAATCCTGACCCCTACCCCGCCCGCGGTCGACCCCGCGGCGCTCGACGCCATGACCGGCACCGGCGATGGCGCGCCCGCACCTGGAGCGCCGGAGGGCAACACCGCGCCGCCTGAACTGATCGACGCGGCGCTCGAGGCGCAGCCTCTGGGGCCGACGCCTGAGCCTGTCCAGGTTGCTGGCGGCGGGCTAGAATTTTTTAAAAGCATGAGCAAGAAGGCTGGCGAAGCGATCGACAGGCGCGCAGCCGAGGCTGACAAGCGCCTTGGTCATGGCTTGCAGGAAGAGCCGATCAAGAAGCAGGGTGACTATTTTGTCGTCCGCGATCCGACGCCGCAGGAACTAACCGACCTCGCCAAGGCTGCCGGCATCGACAACGGCAAGGGCTTGAACTGGACGCGGATGGTCGACGAAAACGGCCAGCTGCTCGATGCCTCGGCCTTCATCCTCAAGCTGAAGGAAGCGAACGCTGACCTGTTTGAGAATGCGCGCCGCGGCACCCTCAACATCACCGACATGCTGGCAAAGGTAGAGGCCGCCGGCCTCGATCATTACGCCTACAAGATGCTGCAGTACAAGCCTGGCGTGTCGAGCATTCCGATGCCGGAAGACGTGCTGGGCGGCTACCTCTCGACCATACAGATACACGCACAGCTAAATCAGCTTGCTAAAAAGATGGCCGATGGGACCGCAACAGCAGAAGAAATAGCCATTCACGAACACGGCAGCGCCGTGCTTGGGACAATCGCGGCAAACACGTCGGCTGGGGCGAGCGAGGGCGGCCGCTTACTTTACGTTGCGAGCCAGTTGCCGGAACTGAAGAACCTCAAGGACATTGCCGCCGGCACCCTCAAGATGCTGGAAGATCCGAATGCGCGCGAGTTGGTTTCCTTGCGCGGGCGCATGTTCTTGGCGCTGAAGGACATGCGCCAGCAGGTGAAATTCGCTGTTAAGTCGGTGGCGGCAAAGACCGCAGACGCGCTTGTCGAAGCGTACATCAACTCCCTGCTGTCGTCGCCGGTTACGCATTTTGTTAACGTGTCTTCAAACGCCGCTTTTCTCGGCATGAATCTCATCGAGCGGCAGCTGGCTGGCGTGATTGGCGCGGTGCGGACGCGCATACCAGGTTCTAACCCTGACCGTGTTGCAATGAGCGAAGCCTGGGCGATGACGTATGGCATGGTCGAGGGCTTCAACGACGCGCTTGTTGTTGCCGGTCGCGCCTTCATTAAAGAAGAGCCGACCAACCTGGCGAGCAAGATTGATGTACGCAACAGGAAGGCGATCTCCGCCGACAGCTTTGGCATGCGCCCTGACACGATCTATGGCCGCGCCGTTGACGTGGTCGGCCAGGTCTACCGGCTCCCCTCGCGCCTGTTGACGACAGAGGACGAGTTCTTCAAAGCCATCGCGCGCCGAAGTGAAATACGCGCGCAGGCGACTGCGGAGGCAGAGGCCTACAGGATCTCGTTGGTCGACAGCGGTATGGACGAGGCGTCGGCCGCAACGCAGGCGAAGATCAAACTTCACAGCCTCATAGAGAACCCGCCGGAAAGCCTCGTGAAAAAGGCGCAGGATTTTTCGGAGACCGTAACCTACCAGAAGGATCTGGAGGGCGCTCTGGCGCGCGTTGGCAGCATGGCTGCTCACCCGGCGGCGAAATTGATCGTGCCGTTCTTCAAAACGCCGACAAATATTGTGCTGGAGGGCATGTCGCGCACCCCCGTCGCATTGGCTACGCCGCGATTCTGGAAGGCTATTAAAGCCGGCGGCCGTGAGGCCGATCTGGCGTTGTCGCGCTTTGCCCTGGGCAGCGCCATGATGGGCAGCGCAGTCTGGATGACGTCAGGTCTGTCGGAGGTCGTCGGCGAGGATGTGGTCATTGTCGGCTCAGGCCCGGACAACAAGGGCGCGCGCGACGCTATGGCCCGTATGCGTATCCAGCCTTCGTCAATCAACATCCGACAAGAAGACGGCACCTACAAGTCGATCCCATTTTCGCGGTACGACCCACTGGGCATGATGCTCACGATGGCTGCCGACTACGCGTATTACATGAAGCATGAATACACCGGCGAAGGCGCAGGCCAGGCAGCATACGAACTGTCGATGATCTCGGCGCTGGCGATGTACGACTACGCCGACAACCTGCCGCTCGCGCAGGGCTTCGCTGAACTCACGGCTATCCTTGGCGACGCGCGCATGGAGCGCAAGGCGCGGTTCGAGCGCACCGCAGAAGTGTTGTCTCGCCAGTTGTCGACGGCGGCACTGTCGGTCGTCAACCCCATGTCGAGCGGGCAGGCCTTCGTCAAGCGGATGATCGATCCGCAGAAGCGTGTCGGCTACATAGCCGATGACGACGCCGCCACGGCGAACCCGGTGTTCCGCGGGTTTCAGGAAGCACTGGCACGTGCCAAGGCCCGCAGCCCGTTCTTCTCAAATGATTTGCCCCCCGCGCTCAATCGCTGGGGCCAGCCGATCATGGAAGGCGACGAAAACACAAATTGGTTTGGCGACCAGTTCCTGCGTATCAAGGGCGCCGAGTGGAACAGGGTCGATGCCGAAATACTTGATGTCGGCGGCGCCGTCATGCCAAGGCGGACGATCGACGGCGTGAAACTGACCGACTGGGAATACCACGACCTGGTGAACATGGCCGGCAACATGGACCACGTTGGTCGCATGCCAGGCCATCCCGGATTCGACAGTTCAAAAACCATGCTCTCGACGCTAAAGGACTTGATCAACGACCCTGCGTACAGCGGCCTTGGCCTCGATGCAAAGCGCCAGAAAATCAACGCGGTAATTTCTGCGTTTGACAGCGCGGCGCGCGACATGCTCAAGGCCAGGAGTAGTGATTTACGTTCACGGTTGCTCAAGTGATGGCAGAATCGTATAAACCGCATATGTACGTGAGGACCAAGCATGGCTAATTACTCAATCAACGCCGTAACCAGGCGCGTCGTTTACAGCGGATCTGCCGGCGCTGGTCCCTACGCTTTCGCCTTCGAAGTCTTGGAGGCAAACGACCTGGCTGTTTACAAAAACACCACCCTTTTGACGCTGACGACCGACTACACGGTCTCGATCGGCGCTGCTGGCACGGGGTCAGTCACCCTGGTCAGCGCGGCTACTGGGTCCGATACGATCACGATCACAGGCGCGCGCGACATTGAGCGCACGACCGACTTTGTGACGGCTGGCGACCTCAAGGCAGCCGCCCTTAACGAGCAGCTGGACAGCCAGATAATCATGATCCAGCAGGTCTCTGAGGCTAACGACCGCGCCATTAAGGCGCCCGTGACCGATCCGACCTCAATCGACATGACGCTGCCGGCGAAGGCCACCCGCGCCACCAAGGTGCTGGGGTTCGACGCGAACGGCGACCCGGTCGCCTCGACTTCGACCCTGACCGAAATTGAAGCGAATGCCGTTGCCGCAGCGGTGTCTGCTGCCGCTGCCGCCACGAGCGCTAGCAACGCCGCGTCGTCGGCATCTGGCGCGGCGTCGTCTGCGTCCGCCGCCTCGACAAGCGCCAGCAACGCCTCAACCAGCGAAACCAACGCGGCGGCGTCCGCTTCATCGGCGTCGTCCAGCGCCAGCAGCGCCTCGTCGTCTGCGTCGTCGGCCTCGACCAGCGCGTCCAACGCCTCGACCAGCGCATCCAACGCGGCCACGAGCGAGAGCAACGCGGCTACCAGCGAGAGCAACGCCGCCACCAGCGAGAGCAACGCAGCGTCGTCCGCTTCGTCTGCGGCGTCGTCCGCTTCGTCCGCCGCCGCCAGCTACGACAACTTCGATGACCGCTACCTTGGCGCCAAGGCGTCCGACCCGGCGCTCGACAATGACGGCGATGCGCTGATTACTGGCGCTCTCTACTTCAACACGACCGCCGGTTCGATGAAGGTGTATGACGGCGCGTCGTGGCTTGACGGCTATGTGTCGCTCGGCGATGCGCTGCTTGCGGCGAACAACCTGTCCGATCTTGACGACGCGGCAACGGCTCGTACCAACCTTGGCGTCACCGTCACCAACATAAGCGATCAGGCGAACAGCAGCACCGGCTGGCTTGATCTTCCTGTCGGCACCACGGCGCAGCGAGGCTCTCCGACCAGCGGCGCTGTGCGATACAACACCGACGACAGCGCGTTCGAAGGCTACAACGGCAGCGCATGGGGCGCTCTTGGCGGTGGCAACACGACCAGCAACGGCCTCTGGGAAAACAACGCGACGATCTCGGCCGACTACACGATCACCAGCGGCAACAACGCGCTGTCGGCTGGCCCCCTCACAATTAACGGCGGCGTGACGGTCACTGTACCGTCGGGCTCAACTTGGGTGGTTGTCTAATGTCTAAAATCGAACTCGCTCCTGACGCCAGCGGCACCGGCACGTTTACGATTGCCAGCCCCAACGACAACAGCGATTACACGCTGACGCTGCCCACTTCTGCTGGCACCGTGGCGACACAGGCTTATGCTGATGCGTCAAGCCAAACGGTCCAGATGGGCTACGCGGTCAAGACCGACACCTTCACCCTCTCCACAACGACATGGACGGACGTAACGGATATGTCGGTCACGCTGGCGGCCATCAGCAACGCGGCAAACAAGGTGGTCGTCACCGTGTCGCTCGGCATCGCCGCCACCGTCACCGGCGCGGCGGCTTTCCGTGTGGTTCGCGACAGCACGGCCTTCGGCGTGGGTGCGGCTGCCGGAAGCAGGCCTCAGGCGACGACGACACGCATTTCGTTTACCACCCTGACGTCGGATGCCGCGAACGGGCTTTCGTTCACGGTGATCGACGTTCCGGGCGACACCAGCATCCATACCTACAAGCTGCAAATGGCGGTGCAGTCCAGTTACACCGGCTACATCAATCGCAGTCCCAACGACAGCGACGGCACCAGCATTTATCAGGCGCGTGCCGCATCGAGCATTACAGTAACGGAGATACAGTGATGGCCCAGATTATCCTAGATTTGGCTGATCGTATTAAAGCCATCAACCCGGATGCGGAGTTCGTCGTCAACGGCGATGACTACGACAGGCTGGTAATGCTGAACGGACACCAAAAACCGGCGTTATCGGAAATCGAATCGGTTGATGTTCAGAAGGCAATTTACTCTCGCCTTCGTGCTGCCGAATACCCCGCAATCGGTGACCAACTCGACGCCTTGTTCCATGCGGGCGTCTTCCCGGCTGACATGGCTGCAAAAATTCAGGCAGTAAAAGACAAGTATCCGAAGGGCTAACAAATGACCGCGACGATCAAAACAACCAATCTGCAACACGCCTCGTCAGGCAGTGCCAACATTGTTCTTGGAAGTGACGGCACCTCAGATGTCGTGGGCAATTTCCAGCGCGGCCACATTGCCGGACTTACTCTTTCTTACAGCAACACAACCACGTTTGGCGTCGCGGTTGGCTCTGCGACGGCGAGCGACGGCACGACATCTATGACATTGTCTTCCGCTTATACCAAGACTACCGGGTCGTGGGCTGTCGGCACGGGCAACGGCGGTTTGGATACTGGTTCAGTAACGACAAGCACTTGGTATCATGTTTATTTGATAAAGCGTAGCGACACCGGGGTTGTTGATATTCTCATATCGACTTCCGCCACCTCTCCGACGATGCCGACAAATTATGACCTCAAGCGCCGTATCGGAGCCATAAAGACCGACGGATCGTCACAGATTATAGATTTCACACAGGTTGGCGACGAGTTCCTGTGGGATGTTCAAGTCGAAGACGTAGACACATCGTCATTAAGCACTACCGCTCAGCTTTACACGCTGAGTGTGCCAACTGGTGTAACAGTTTGGGCAATAATTGATTCGACAACACAAAGCGCCACCGTTGATTGCCACACTTATCTTTCGTCACCAGATGTTTCTGACCAATCAGCTTCAGCGGGCGATGCGCGAATACACATGGTTATTCAGTCTGCTAATCATTCCGATGCTGGGATGTTTATGATTAGAACAGACACAAGTGCAAGGGTTCGTGCGGTTTCAACCCACGCCTCGACAACATTCAGAATTGGAACACATGGTTGGCGTGACCGCCGTGGAAGGGACGACTAATGCCTTACATTGAAAAAGACCAAAACGGTTTTATCGTCGGTGTTTTCGCCAATCGCCAACCCGGTTTCGCCGAAGAACTTGTCTCGGAAAACAGCGAAGAGTTGGCGGCTTTTTACAAATCTAAAGAGCCAACGTACGCCGATAAACGAGCTGCCGAATACCCCGCAATCGGTGACCAGCTAGACGACCTGTTCAAGCAGGGTGCGTTCTCCGCAGAGATGGCTGCGAAGCTGCAAGCCGTCAAAGACAAGTATCCGAAGGGCTAACGATCATGGCAATCACTCTAAACGGAACCACCGGCATCGACGCTGGCGCATCATTGGAAGCGGATGCCATCACCCTTGCGGGTGCCAATGTGGCGACACAGGCTTATGCTGATGCCGTTACCCCAGCGGCCCTCTCAACGGCCAGCGGCTCTGCACCTTCTTACTCTGCGCGGGCGTGGGTCCAATACAACGGCACTAACGGAACGGTGAACGGAAGCGGAAATGTAAGCAGCGTGACTGACAACGGTACTGGCGATTTTACAGTCAATTTCACAACCGCTATGTCTGATGCAAATTATTCGTGGGCTATTGGTTATTCGGTAAATCCCGGAGTCGCTCAGAGAAATCGTGGGTTTTTTGAACTTGAAAATATCTCCACCGGCTCGTCAAGAATTTACCAGATTGATGATACCGGGGCGGCTTGGGACATAACTAAAACAACTTTTCAGGTGTTTCGATGAGCAAACGAATAATTTACCCAACGGACGAAGGTGGCGTGGCGGTTATCATTCCTGCCGACTGCGGTCTGACTATCGAGGAAATCGCTGCCAAGGACGTTCCCGCTGGCAAGCCGTATAAGATCGTGGACGTTAGCGACATCCCCGCTGACCGCACCTTCCGCAACGCTTGGGAGTATCAGCCGTGATCACCATTAATCTCGACAAGGCCAAGGCCATTGCCCACGACAAGCGCCGCGCAAAGCGGGCTGAAGAGTTTGCCCCGCTCGACATCAAGGCGACAATCCCCGCCGAAGCTGCTGCCGCCGAAGCCGCTCGTCAGGTTATCCGAGACAAATACGCCGCCCTGCAAAGCGACATTGACGCTGTGTCCGGGGTGGTGGAACTGAGAGACATTGTAACCGGGGCAGGACTCTACGACCACGCCAAGACCACAAAAGACAAGTACCCCAAGGAGTAGCCAGATGATAGAGAATATAGTCGCAAGGTGTAGGTAAAATGCACGACCACGCTAAGACCACCGTCGATGCTTCCGCTGTAGCCGTGGCTGGCCTTTCGTGGGCGCAGCTTCTTCCGAACCTTGCGGCTATATTCTCTATCGTCTGGCTGGCCATCCGCATCTATGAGACGCGCACCGTCCAGAAGCTGCTGCGCCGAGGTGAAAAATGATTCCATTCAGTGCGGGCGAAATCGTCGCCATCATTCTTGGCGTTGCCATCCTGCTGGCGATCAGGGGCATGAAGTAATGCTGCCTCTGCTAAACGCTATCCTGCCAGTCGTCGGCAACGTCCTCGACCGCATCATCCCAGACAAGGCCGGGAACGAAAAGGCCCGCCTCGAAATGGAAAAGGCGCTGCTCGACGCGGCGACGAAGGGCCAGTTAGGCCAGCTTGAGATCAACAAGATCGAGGCGCAGAGCAGCAGCTTGTTCAAGTCAGGCTGGCGTCCGGGCGTGGCTTGGATTTGCGTTGCGGCAATGGGCTTCCACTTTATCGTCGCTCCTGTCGTCAACTGGATTGGCCTACTAACCGGCAATGTGCTGCCCCTGCCCGAGTTCGACATGGACGCGCTGCTGTATGTCCTTGGCTCGCTCCTCGGCATCGGTGCGCTGCGGACCTATGAAAAGAAATCCGGCCTTACCAAGTGAGCCGCCGATGCTTATCGTCAAGATCGTTACAGAGGAAGGCGAGCGCGAGTTACCCATCGCCAGCGATGGCGACTGGGCGATTGAATCCGAAGGCGGTTATCTGATCGTCAAGCGCGTCGATGGTGTCCGCGTTTACTACCCCCTCATATCTTTGACCTATTGGGAAATCGGCCCCCTCAAATGATGCTGTCCGATCACTTCTCGCTTGAAGAACTCGTCAAGTCGCAGACGGCCTTGCGTCTTGGCATCGACAACACGCCGGGCGATGCCGAGGTCGCGGCGCTCAGGCAGGTCTGCGAGAACATCCTAGAACCGATCCGCGATTACTTCGGCATCCCGTTCGCGCCGTCGAGCGGCTATCGTTCGCCGCGCCTGTGCCGCGCCATCGGCAGCAAGGAGACGAGCCAACACGCGCTCGGTCAGGCCGTCGATTTCGAGGTGCCACATATCGACAACCTGTTCCTCGCACATTGGATCAAGCAGAACCTCAAGTTCGACCAGCTTATTCTGGAGTTCTACGAGGAGGGCGAACCCAATAGCGGATGGGTTCACGCCTCCTACGCAGATGCTATGCGCGGCCAGTGCCTTACCTACAACAAGCAGCGCGGCTACACTATCGGCTTGCCGCTGCCGTAACCGCCCAGATGATGCCGACGTTGGCGATGGTATAGCCGAGGAACGTCAAGCCCATGCCGTGCTGGCCGATGTAAGTAAGTCGAGCGGCCTCAAGCAGATAAAGCACGGTGACGATGACCAGCAGGATTGGGCTGTGCATGGCGTCACCCGCGATCAAGCATGACGGCGGATGGCAACTCGCCCTCCACTATCATCCGGCGCACCAGCCGATGGGTATTGGATTTCCCGCCGCCAATCTCGGCAACCAGTTCGCGGTAGGATGGATTGCGCTTCAGCTTGTGGCGCAGTGACGCAATGCCGATGAGAATGGCATCGCGCCGTGCGCGGTTTACCCGGCCCCTCATTTATCGAGTTCCTTCACCGAAAGCGTCTGCTGGCGCACGACCGATGGCGGCTTGGCGGGCACAACCCTTTCGGGCGATCCCTTCAGATGGCGCATCGGCCACTTGATAACGAACCGGCGATTGCCCACCGGGGCATAGGCGCATTCATGACAGCCCATTATATCCTTTAGCCCGGCTTCCGCCTCGTCGATGATCGCCTCCGCTAAACGCTTCTGCTGTCTGGCATGAACCAGTTTCTCCGCCAGTTCCAGCGCGGGTTCCATCCCGGTAAGGTCGATCTCCGGTGCGCCCTGATCGACGCGGGCATAGGCCACGTTCGCGTCCATGCTGCTGATGGATGGATACCAGTCTATGTTGCGGGCGCGTTCCTCGAACTCCGCGACGGCATCAGCAATGCGGCGCTGCACATTGGGGTCGGCGCGGTACACGAACACGCGCAGATCGGAGCCGCGATACAGCACACAGACCGCGCCCCATTGGTGGCCGGTGCACATCATCTGCGCTTGAAGCTGTAGGGGTCCGCGATACGGCGGCGGTACATCCTCCGGCGCGGCTTGCGTGGTTTTGGCCTCAAGGATGCCGATGCCGTCGATCTCGATCTCGTCGGCGTTGACGCAGTAAATCCCGCGCTCGGTATCCGTCCGAACGCTACCCCTGCCCACTCCCGTGCCGTCCAAACTGGCGGCGAGCGGCAGCACCTCATGCTGCGCGGCGGAGCGATAGTCCAGTTCCACGTTCCGCAATTCAAGGATGCGGGCGGCCTCGGTCAGCACGATAGGTTCAAGCAGATCGCCGAACCTCATCCGCATATTCTGCGGCCACGGCGTCGGTTCCTTACCGGCGCGGGCGTCGATGATTTTTGCCAGCATTTCGTTCTGCGAGGTATAGGGCGAAAGGCCCATGATCGCGGCGACGATTGACGCGGATGCTTGCGTCGAGGGTGTGACTTTTCCAACCATTTTCTAACCTTTCATTAGTTCGGAGATTATCGGGAGTAGGACGAACAGCACCCACCCAAGGGCGATGAGAATTGCCACGCCCAACAGGTCGCGGGCGACTTCCAGTATTTCACGCATTTGTTCTGTTTTCCCTTTTTGATCTCGGCTAAACGCTTGGCCCCTCATTGCTTGACGGATACCAGAAGTTTTCCGATCCAGCGCCATTCCTCGACGCAGGCGGCGAGGCGGTTGCGGCCCTTGGCAAAGGACGGCTGCCCGGTGGCGCGCTCGAGATAGGCGACCGCCTCCGCCGGGTCGTCGAATGTGCGCTTTCCCGTCCCGTTAAAGTTCGGCGCGCAATGGTATTCGCGCTTCATTTCGGGGCGGCTTTTGAGATTACGCTTTTGCACTGGCTGATCGTTTCGTTTAGCCATTTTCCGTCCTCCTGTCTGGCGATGAATTCAAGGGCGATCACGGCGCGTTCAAGCGCCGTGATCAATTCTCGCAGAACGCTACCCGTGCCCGCGTTCATGGCGTCTCGATCAGCCATAGCAGGGTGAGGAATAGGCCGCCCGCTATGGCGGCAAGGGCAAGGGTGATTTCAAGGTAGGAATAGATGCGCTTCATGTTGTGTCGTCTCCTTTTTGTGGGCGGGGGCCGAAGCCCCCGGCGGATTGGCTCATTCAACGAGATCAATGTGAAGCGCGGTTAAAAATGCGGAACACTGGCTAGGCTCTAACATGACGCCGTAAAGTGAAGTTTCATTGAGGTTAGTGCCCTCAAGATTGGCGCCGCTAAGGTCGGCATTTTCAAGATCAGCGCACCAAAAGTTAGCGCCGCTAAGATCAGCGCCGCTGAGATCGGCGCCAAAAACTATTGCGTGCTGAAGGTTAGCACGATGGAGATTGGCGCCGCTAAGGTTGGCGCAACTAAGTTCCGCTTCAAAAAGCCAAGCGCCGCTGAGGTCAGCGCCGCTAAGGTCTTCTTCTGCAAGGTAGGCGCCGCGAAGGTTAGCGCCACTGAGGTTGGCGCCGCGAAGGCTGGTGCCTTCGCAAGAGTAGATGACTTCTTCGTCGTCATTTTTGATTTCGATCATTTCGTGTCTTTCCTTTGGCTTGCCATCATCAGGCGGGAGGGTGCCATCCTGCCCGCGACGGGGACGGCGCGAGGCCGCCCCCGTTTCGGCGGTTAGGCGGCGACGGCGGCGGGTTCCTCCGCCTCCGCCTCCGGCTTGGGGTTAATGAACGCCGCCGCCTTGCGGGCGGCGCTAAAGGCGCGGAAAATTGCCCGCTTGTCTTCGCGGAGGCGAGCGATCCAACCGTTCAAATACTTGGCATGATCGGGCGCGGGCGCTGTCTCGATGCCGAGATCAGCCGCAAGAAACGCGGCGGCGCTTTCGGCGATCAATTCTTCGAAGGCGTATTCTGGCGATCCGAACGGGGCCAGCTTGAGGCGATCAAGGCGCGAAGCGTGGCCCGTCCAATGGCCTAGTTCATGGAATGCGGTCCCATAGTACCCGGCGCGGCTGGTAAAAGCGCCAAACGGGGGGATGGTGATTTGATCGGTCGCGGAGGAATAAAAGGCGCGATCCCCCGCCGCGTGGATAATCTTTGCACCGGTTGCCGCGATTACCGCATCTGCGGCGGCAATGCGGGCGGCCTCAGTCATACCGTTGGCCGCCGGATCAGCTGGCACATTGTAGGTGTTGCCGCTCGCGTCCCGCACTTGATCGCCGTTGAAAACGGAAAAATGGCGGAGGGTAGGGATGCGATCCACAATCGCCTCGCCCTTGCCATTTACCTTGCCCGTGTCGCGCTCGAACATTTTCCAGAAAGTAATCGGCGTTGCTTTCTCGCCCTTTTGCACCTGATAGCCGCGCTCGGCCCATTGCTTGTAGGTGCCCCACAAGGTGCTGGTGTAGCCCTTGCGGCTGGCGCTGGCGAAGGTAAGGGCGACGTTGACGCCGTTATAAGGCTTGCGGCTGGCGACGTTCTGGTGGGCCGTGGAGCGCCACGGCTTCGTCCAATTGGTGCCTTCGGTTTCCATAAGCCGGACAATTTCGGCGGAAACGTGTTCGTAAATGTCAAATTTTGCGGTGGTCATTTTGCGTTGTCTCCGTTTTGTGCCGGGGGCGGGATCGCCCCCGGCGGGTTGATTAACGATCAAGCGAGATCGGCGCGTTCGGCGACCTCCGCAGGGGCGTCATAGAGGCGGACCTGCCATCCCCCGTCGTAGTCCGGGGCGATCCTGATTTCACGGCCCGGATATTCAGCGCGGGAGCCTTCAAGGCGGCGCTGGCAGGATGAGTGGCGACCCGCGAAGAGAACGGTGTATTCGTCGTTATAAGCCATGATGCGATATCCCTTGCGTCTCTGTTTTGTGGGCGGGGGCTTGTCCCCCGTCGATGTCCCCCTTTTAGATCGGTTGCGCGGAGCCGTCAAGCTGATATTATCGCGGTTGCAAAATAATTTTTTCGAGGCCAGAAAATCATGAAATATCAAGCGATTACATTGCGGCTGAGGCCGGAAACAGTTGCGGCGCTGCGGATGGCGGCTCAAAAATCGGCGCACCGAACGATGGCGGCGCTGGCCGATGAAATCCTCGCGGCGGGGCTTGCGGCGCGCCTACAGGCGGCGGAAAGCGATCTAGAGCGCCTTCTGGCGGCGGCCCGTAGGGTGAGCGCGTGAGGCCGGGCGGCGGGCGGCAAAAGGGCGCGGCCTTCGAGCGCGAGATGGCGGCGGCGCTTGAGCAGGGGTTAAACGTCCACTTCCGGCGGAACCTCGAACAGTACCGCGAGGCCGAGGGGGCGGATTTGATTACGCCCAATATGCCGAATTTCCCATTCTCCATAGAGTGCAAGCGGTACGCCGAGGGCGAGGTGCGCCCGGAGTGGTGGGCACAAGCGAGCGTGGCGGCGGCAAAGGCGGGGAAGTATCCGGCGCTGGTGTACCGGTTCGACAGGCGGGACACATATGTGATAGTGCCTATGTCGTCTATTGCTTTTGGCGTAGGAAATGGGGCGGGAACGGGGGACAACGGTTGCATTTCGGGTTGCAACCGTCCTGCCCGGATCGCGTTCGAGGACTTCCTTTTTCTATGCCGCGAGGTAATGGCGGCGCAAAAAGGTTTCAATTAAATCAACGGGTACGGTGGTTCGGTTACGGTTGCATCGAGGTTTCCGTAACCCCGGTTACAGGTTCGGTTACAATCCCCCCCCCTTAGGGGGATGTAACCCGCAACCGTACCAGTAAAGGAGATGCATTTTATGGGTCTTAAAAAGAAAACTTCACTTCGTGCGGCTCCATCTGCGGAGCGGCTTTTCGTGGGTGGGTCGGATCGCGTCTATCGCGCCATCCAGTCCGCGCTGATCGAACTGGACAAGGTGGCGAAGGATTGCGAGGCCCAATGGGGCATTGATCGCCTGCCGGAACTGGTGGGGCCGGAATTGCGCGAGCGGTTCGAGGCGCAGGGCGATAGGTTGGACGAGGCGATAGCGCGACAGGATGTAGACGCCGTGCGGCACGAGGCGGAGGTAATGGCCCGCGCTTGGCAGGCCCTAGAAAGGGCAGCGAAGGGGGCAGGCGCGCGGGAGTTAACCGGCGAGGGGTTCGAGGGCCGGACAAGTGACGGGCGCGTTGTGCGCGTTTGCCGCGACATTCACGAGGCTAGCAAAGCGATGCGTGACCAGCCGGGCCTTGTCGCGGTAGGGGCGGATGAAGTGGCCGCGCTTTGGGGGCTTTGGGAAGGGGCGCGGCTCGTGGAAAGGGCGAAGGCGACATTTCCGGGCGCGAAGGTAGTTGCGACGAATTACAGGGAGAGCCTCGACGATGAAATCCCATTCTAACGCTGGCCCGGTAGCCGTACCGGGGGAAAAGTGGAAGTGGTCAATTGTGCCCACGCGGGCGTTTGGCGATCCGGCGTTGAAGCTGCCGGACCTTCGCGTTCTTGGCGCGTTGTGCGCCTTCGTTAACCGGGCGGGCGTGTGCTGGCCCGCTCTCGAAACCATCGGCGGAATTAGCGGTCATGCGACGATCAAAAGCGTTTTCGATGCTATCGCCCGCTTGAAAAAGGCGGGTTACGTGCGCCAGTTGAAAGCGAAGGATTATCAACTGACAAAAAGCGGTTGGAAAACAAACCGTTATCAGGTCCTTTGGGAAGGCAACGATCCGCTGCCCGGCCTCGAAGATATAAACGCCGCGACGAAACTACGGGCCGCCCTCGATCCGCCGGAGGAAAGCAAAGAAACAGGGGGTACGGGGGAAGACGCGGCGCTGATCTCGCTCTCGCACACTCTCGCGCGCGCCTACGCCGCCACCCTCGAGCGCCGCACCGGGCAGGCCCGAAATATCACCAATGAGATCAACACGGCCCGGCGCTTGGCCGAAAAAGGCGTTACTGTTCAACAGGTTACTGAGGCAACCGAGGCGCTATGCCGCGCCGCGATAGAGCGCCGGGGCGGACTTCCCTTCCTCGCCGACGTAGCGCGGCACCTCAACGCCGCGCCATGATCCCGGCGCATGGCTGGCGGGGCGGATCGACCATATAAGGGCATGGCGAAATGCGACCGTCCCCCCACGAAAGCGCATAGCGCAATACTATCATAGGCTTATCGTTTTCCATAATATACGTTATGCGCGAATGGCCTGCATAAATGGCAGGGCTGGCCGGGATGTCGTCGCCTACCGCCCGGCGCGAAGGGCACCCTTTGCCCCCCGCCCAGCCGCGTGTACGGAGGGGGGTGTCGCAAAAAATTTTCCCCACTTTCCGCATTTTCTTCTTGCGCCGCGCAAAATTCCCTGCCCATTATCGCCCAACAACCAAATCGGAGACACAACGTGAACCGCGATACGGTGCTTTCCGCCGTCACCAATATTCTCACCGCCCGTGGCGCGAACTACGGCGATGCGTACATTAACCACAAGCGCATTGGCGACCTGTGGTCCGTCATCCTCGGCAAGCCCGTTGCGCCGCATGAGGTCGCCCTTTGCATGGCCGCTCTGAAGATCGCTCGCCTTGTTGAGTCGAAGCATCACGCGGACAGTTGGATCGACCTTGCGGGCTATGCCGCCATCGGCGCTGAGTGCGTCGAGCCGAACAGCCGACCGACCGAAGGACGCTAATCGCCATGCGCCCGCGCTATGAGTCAGCCCGTGATCTGGCCAACGAGCGCCGCGTTGCGGAGCGCCTGAAGGCGCAGCGCAACCTCGATGTTCAGAAGATGCCGATCAGCTATCGCCTCGACTACGCTCTTATGCGCGACGACAAGATCGTCGGTTTCGCCGAGATTAAGTCGCGCCGCAATGAGATGGCGCGTTATCCGACGCTTATGATTTCCCTCGGCAAGGTCATTGCCGCTCGCCAGCTTACCGCTGCGACGAAGCTGCCGTGCTACCTGATTGCCGAATTTACAGATTGCATCGCGGTGGTGAACTTCCGCGAGCAGCACGAATTGGGTATAGGCGGGCGCATCGACCGCAATGACGCGGCTGATGTAGAGCCGTGCGCCTATTACCCAATAGCCCGGTTCGCAATCCTGTGAACCAAAATCTCTGACGTTGAGAAGGAAAAGTAAAATGGCACTTGGATTTAATACTGAAAGCAAGCCCGTCACCAACATCCTCCCGATCATCAAGTTCGACGCGAAGGCCGGTGACTTCATCCGGCAGGACCGTCAGCAGGATGCCGGTGGTCAGTGGAATCGTACGGAAAGCGAACTCAGCTTTCCGCTTCGTATGATGGTTGACTTCGAGAACCTCGAAGTGGGCTGGCTCTCGTTCTCGACCGGCGCACCTGATTTCCACATGGTGCGCGTCGGCGAACGCATGCCGGAGAAGCCGTCCGATGAACACAAGCACGCTTTCCGCCTGCGCCTGTTCAGCGACGATCTTGGCACTCGTGAGTTCTCCGGGTCGTCCAAGACGCTGCTTCGTGCGGTCGATCTGCTGCACAATGAATATGAGGCGGCGAAGGGCAAGAACGCTGGCAAGGTGCCGGTGGTGGAAGTGACCGGCACTTCGACGGTCACGGTCAACACGCCGAAGGGTGAGTTGCGGTTTAAGTCGCCGAAGTGGGCGATCGTGGATTGGGTCGAGCGCCCGTCCGGTTTGGGGGAAGCGCCCGTCGCGGCGCAGGGTAAGTCGTCGGCCAAGGACGAAGACTTGTTCTAAAACGCGATGCGGCGGGTGTTCTTGGGGGCACCCGCCGCGCCTTCTTTGGGAATTCGATGATGAATAATATTGGGGCATACATGGAGGCCGTGGCCCGCCACTATTGGGGCGAGCCAACGAAAGTTCGCGGCCACGAAATTCGGTGGGGCACCTATGGATCAAAGTCTGTCGACAAGAGGAAGGGTACGTTCTACGATCACGAGCATTCTGTTGGCGGTGGTGTTGTTGACCTCGTGCGGCTGATGGAAGGCGCGACACTTTCGTCGCTGCCCGATGTTCTTGAACGTAAATTTGGTATTCCGAAGCGGGTGCAGGAAGGTTTGCGCCCTGCCGAGTTTCTCTCGCGGATTTATGATTACTTCGACGAAGATGGCGTTCTGCGCTATCAGGTGATGCGCTATGAGCCGAAACGATTTGTCCAGCGGCATCCTATTGCGGACGACCAGTGGTCTTACAAAATGGATGGTATCGAACCGCTGCCTTTCAATTTGCCCTCTATTCTTGCGAACGCCCATCGTCCTGTCTTTGTGGCGGAAGGGGAGAAGTGCGCGGAAGCACTGATCCGCGCTGGCTTCGTTGCGACGACAAATCACGGCGGCGCGAATAATTGGAACCCGTCGCTCAATCGCTGGTTCGCTGGCCGCAAGGTCGTCGTGCTGCCCGATAACGACGTTACCGGCAAGGCTCACGCCCAGCGCGTCGTAAACAATCTTTTGCCGGTCGCTTCGGAAATAAAGTTGTGCGAGTTGCCGGGGTTGTTGCCGAAGGGAGACATATCGGATTGGTTTAACGCTGGCGGAACTTCGGAGGCGCTAACGGACTTGGTGAAGTCTGCGCCCGTTGTGCAAGCGGCGCAGGAGCCGGTAGAGGAACCAGCGCAACCGACTGGCGATGTATTTCCGATTTATAGCGTAAATCATCTTACGATGATGCCGCCGGTTGAATTTCTTGTCGAGGGGCTGTTGCCGCGCAATGCCTTCGTGGTTGCGTATGGATTGCCCGGCGCGGGCAAGAGTTTCTTTGCCCTTGACGTTGCCATGTCGGTTGCGGCCAGCCGTTCGTGGCAGGGCTTGGCGACTGGTTCTGGCGCAGTGCTTTACATCGCTGGTGAAGGCGTCGGCGGTATCGGCAAGCGCATCAAGGCGTGGCGCGATCACAATAAGTTTGACGGCGAGGAGCCGGATTTCTTTTTGCTGCCGACCGCCGTGCGCTTCCGCGAGCCTGAGGATGTCGAGAAGCTGTTTCGCACCATCGACGGATTGGGCAAGCAATTTTCTTGCGTCGTCGTCGATACGGTCGCCCGTGCCTTGTTGGGTGGCGACGAGAACAGCGCCTCAGACATGGGTCTGTTCGTTGATGCCTGCGACACGCTGCGTAAGCGGCTGGGCTGCACATTGCTGGCTATCCATCATGCGGGCAAGGATGTTGCGCGTGGTATGCGCGGATCGTCTGCGTTGCTCGGTGCCTGCGATACGTCGATCTGCATCAAGAGCGACGGCGACATTCTGTCGCTGCTGGTCGAGAAGCAGAAGGACGCCGACGCAGCGCCGGAGATGTTCTTCGACATGGTTAAGGTTGCCATCCTTGAGGGCAGTTCGATTGTATTGCAGCGCCGCGATGTATCTGGTGGGGGCAGCTTCCAGCCGAAGCTGACTGAGGCCGACCGCATCGCGCTACAGGCGCTGCGTAATCTTGAGGCCGAACTTGGCTGGCGCAGGGTTTCTGTCGAACAATGGCAGCAGCGCCATCTCGCCAATGCACCGGATGAAAAGAAGGAACGACGCAATCGTGCCCGTGCTAAACTTCAGACCAGCAAGGTCGTGTTCATCGAGAACGGTCAGGTTTGGACCGCGCCGGAGGTGAAGGAATGGGAAAAGATTTGACCGTGCGCGAGGCTCGTGCCGCGCTCGCCAGCGATGACGAGGAGCGCAAGCGGGCCGTCGTTGTCGAGCTTGAGGCCATTGCCGCTGGCGAGATCACCGATGTTTTGTCGTGGGACGCGCTGGGCCGCGTCCAGCTTGTCGCGTCTGCCGACCTCCCAGATCGTGCGCGTCGTGCGATCAAGAAGGTCAAGGTCACGCCGAACGAGCATGGCAATCAGATCGAAGTCGAAATGCACGACAAGATTTCCGCGCTGCGCCTGTTGGCGAAGCATCGCGGACTGCTTGAACCGAACGCGAGCGAAACGCGGCCCTCGATGATCGGGATTAACATAACCGGGCCGAAGACGACGACATATGAAGTTAAGGAGGATGACGATGATGAAGAAACTGTACAAGAAAAATAAACTTGTTTATGGCGTCGGCGTTAATGACGCGGATTATGTGACTGGCGGACGAAACCCGGACGGAAAGCGGTGGGTGTGTCCGTTTTACAGGGCTTGGTCTAGTATGCTTCAACGCGCCTACTGTCCGAAATTCCACGCCCGCCGTCCAACATACATTGGCGTATCTGTTTGCGAGGAGTGGCACTCGTTCATGGCTTTTCGCGCTTGGATGCAGGCCCAAGATTGGGAAGGCAAACATTTGGACAAGGACATCCTATGTCCGGGCAACAAGGTGTATTCGCCAGAGAATTGCTTTTTTGTTGCGCCCCATATCAACGCTCTATTGAATGACCACGCCGCCACAAGAGGCGCTTACCCGATTGGGGTGAGTTGGAGTAAGTGCGTCAAAAAATATCAGGCGAAGTTAGCGATAAACGGCAAGGAAAAGCACCTCGGCTGTTTCACCGATCCATACGAGGCGCATCTTGCGTGGCGCAAAGCGAAGTACGATTACGTCCGCGCCCACGCAAAGCAGCAAACCAATCCAAGATTGTCTCAGGCACTACACCAACACGCCGAACTGATCCTGTCTGGCGAACATTCGAGCATCAAGTCGCAGGAACCCAACATTGCAGGTGTTAGGTATGCGTAGTTCAGATTGGCGTTCCGTGGCGCACAAGGACTACGGAATCATGCACGACGAATGGCACATCAATCCAGAACTTGTTTCGATGACATCGAAGAAGGACAAGGACACCTACTTCGAGTGGCTCAGAAACGCCGACAGGAACGGCGACATTTTCTTGGTGCAGCGCCGTGTGCCTGATACAAGCGTGTTTGAATTGCTGGTAATTCCGAGGGTGAACCGTGGCTAAAAAATCGAAGGAAGCTGTAAAGTGGGAACCGCGCAAGAAGCCGCAACGCCGCCACAAGAAGGGCAAGCTGCGGCACTGCAAGAAACTTGGCCCCAAGTCGGCGTGGAGGGTGCGCTGATGGTTCAAGATTACTTGGCATATCGAAGCCCGCCGGGCCGGGCGCTAAGGAGGATCTGACGCGATGACGAGAGAACCGGGATTTTACTGGGCATGGGACGAAGAGGGCAGACCCCAACCTGTCGAGGTGATCGGCAACGGCAAGGTGCTGGTTTGTGGCACCGATGGCCCGCTCTCAGAGGATCATTTCGTCGCGATGGATGACATGCCCGTGCTCCAGCCGGGTTTGCCCACCGACGCGCAGATCATCGGCGCGATGGCAGAGGTGGCAGCAGAGTTGGGCGAGCCATGCACCGACGAGTTGCTGTTGAAGCTGGGGCGCGGCTTTCTCCGCCGAGCGCGCGCGGAACTTTCACGCTAACGAGGAATTGATGGTTCAGAATTACAAAGTCGAGCAATACCTCGACGACCGCGACCCGGTGATTCTCGCCGCCCGTGCGGCTTGCCCACACTGTCGCGGAACCGCCGAGCAGGTGCGCGGCAACCCGCCTTTGGTCGATGTCTGCGCGTGGTGTACTTGGGCAGATCAACTTCGCATCAAGGCGATGCAGGGGGCTATATGAAGGGCTTCAGATTTGATTCTGCGCGGCGCGAAAAGAATCGTCGCAGCAAGGAGCGTCTTCGCTGCGACATTGAGGACGCCCTATCTCGGTTCCTTGCTGAAGGCGGCAAGATCACGGTCTGCAAGCCGTGCCGTTCCGGGCGGCTTGAACACTACGACGAAGACCTGACGCGCTGGCGCTGGGGCCGTGGGAAGGTGGTGCCGGATGCTGTTTGATCTCGCTCGCTCCATAATCGTCGCCTCCATAATCGGCGGCTGCATAGCGGTGTCAATGCCACAAAAAATTGTTATAATCTCGAAAGGTGATGTTGTTATCGACCAATCGGGCGGCGGGATGCGGTCCAGATGAGCGCGGAGTTTAACTACATAGGAACGGCGGCAGAACATTTCGTAGCTTATGACCTGTGGCGTCGGCAGATCGAGTGCTGCATGACGGCAGCCAACATGGAATACGATCTGATCGCGTTCTTGGAGGAGCCGGTTCGTATTCAGGTCAAGGCGACTTCTGGCCTGAAGGAACGGATGTCTGGCGAGAAGAAATACCGCAACGTCTATGACCGCTACCGCTTCGACTGCACCCGTGGGCGGAAGGGCTACGACAACGTGGACATCTTCGCCCTTGTCGCCCTCGACAAGCTGGCGATCATGTACGTCCCCTATAGCGGGCGCGGGTATTATACGTTCAAGGATGAAGACTTCTCATCGCCCATGTTGAGCGATGTGAGTTGGTTCTATTGCATGGAGCGCCTGTATGGCGGCGAAGAACAGGAAGATGAATGATGGACAAGATAGCCGGGATCGAAATTAGAAATCCGTTCAAGTCTGAACTTGATTATTTCAAGCGCAACCCAAGGGTTGCCGGGATGGCGGCGTCGGACAACAAGATAATTATAAATCCGTTTTCTGGCCTTATGGATGAGCAGAAAAGACTTGTTGCAATAAATGAAGCCGCCCGTGTCTGGATGCGGACAAAGGACGATTTCAAGCCAAACTTTGAATTGACGAAGCAGCAAAAGGATTTTCTCGACACAACAGATTACGCTGGCGCATCAGATCAGGACAGGATGGCAACGATTGCCGCGAGAATCTTGAGCGGCGACCCAAGCGCCGGTCAGGCAACGCCAGAACAGATGATGTTTGTTATGGATTTGAAAAGGGCCATGTTTGGGGAATAGCATGGCGAGGATGAGCAGAGCGACTGACATTTCCCCGCGCCGCAAAAGGGCGCGGCAGGACAGCCCGCTAACCGGATTGAATCTTGATTTTTCTGAAAGTCCGACGGTATGGCGATTTCTAAACGACGACAGCTTTGTTCGTGGGCTGATGGGGCCGGTTGGCTCTGGGAAAACCTATGCCTGCTTGGCCGAGGTCATGCTCCGTGCTGTGAAGCAGCCGCCGTCTTCGATAGACAATATCAGATATTCCAGATTTGCGGTGATTCGAAATTCATACCCGGAATTGAGGACGACGACGCTCAAGACTTGGCAGGAGATATTTCCTGAGAACGTCTGGGGTTCGATGCGGTGGTCGCCGCCGATCACGCACCACATCAAGCTGCCGCCCCGTGATGGCGTAGCTGGCGTCGATTGCGAAGTCATCTTTCTGGCCCTAGACCAACCGCGTGACGTTCGCAAGCTGCTGTCGCTTGAGTTGACCGGCGGCTTTGTTGACGAGGCGCGTGAACTGCCGAAGGCGGTGGTTGACGGCCTCACTTCCCGTGTTGGTCGCTATCCCACTAAGAAGCACGGTGGCTGCCCTTGGCGCGGCGTGTGGATGTCAACCAACCCGATGGACTCTGATCACTGGTGGCCGAACCTTGCCGAGAAGAATCCCATCCGTGGTCGCTATCCGTGGAAGTTCTACAAGCAGCCGGGTGGCGTCATCGAAGCAACCGCCGAACACGAGAACAACATCTTCGCCGCGAACAAGCACTGGATCGTGAACGACAAGGCGGAGAACATCAACAATCTCCCGGTCGGCTATTACGAGCAGCAACTCGCTGGCAAGACGCTGGACTGGATCAACTGCTACGCTGGGGCGCAGTACGTCTATGTGCAGGACGGCAAGCCGGTTTGGCCCGAATACTCCGACAGCCTGATGTCATATGACGTAGAGATCGAGCCGGGCCTGCCGGTTCATATCGGCCTCGACTTCGGTCTGACGCCTGCTGCGGTCTTCGGGCAAAAGATGGCGAACGGGCGCTGGCACGTTGTTCACGAACTGGTTGCTTTCGACATGGGCTTGGAACGATTCGCGCATCATCTTCTGGCCGACATCTCCACCAAGTTTCCAAAGTGCGAGGTGTTCCTGTGGGGCGACCCGGCTGGTGGCAAGCGCGACGAAATCTTCGAGGTGACGGCGTTTGATCACTTGCGGTCACTCGGTCTGCGGGCGCAGCCCACGGCATCGAACGACTTCATGGTGCGCCGCGAAGCCGGTGCCATGCCCATGAACCGCTTGATCGACGGCAAGCCCGGTCTTCTGGTGGCTCCACATTGCAATCGCGTTCGCAAGTCTCTTGCTGGTGGCTACCATTTCAAGCGCATCGCTGTCGGTGCTGGTTACGAGCGGTTCCGCGATGCCCCAAACAAGAACGAACACTCGCACGTTGGCGATGCCTACGGGTATCTGATGTTGGGCGGTGGCGAGCATCGCCGCCTGACGCGGAACCCAAATGGACGGCAGGAGTTCAAGCAATTCATGGCGAAAACGGACTTTGACATTTTCTCCTAAAAGAACGCCGCCCCGATTGGGGGCGGCGAAGTTTTTGGAGACACGCATGAAGAACTGAACTCAACAAAACCAATATACACCATGCCAAACCGTCGCACAATCGTAACAAACCGGAACGTCCAGATCATCCCGTTCCACTGGACGCATCCGCACATGATGGACTTGCGCCAGTTTGAGCGCGAGTTGATGGAGTCCGTTCCAGACTTTAACGAAAGATTAAAGTGGTATTCCGGTACTGAATTAGCTTGCAGTGCGATCAGCGGAGGGCAGATGTTGTGCTGTTGGGGCGTTATTCAAATTTGGCCGGGTCTTGCGGAGGGCTGGCTGCTGACCAGCAACCAGATTGAAGGCTATGCGGTGTCGCTGACACGCGGTGCCCGACGCTATTTCAAGCAGGTAGCAACCGAATTGAAATTAAATAGATTGCAGATAACCGTCAATTCACGCAATATAGTTGCTATTCGGTGGGCAGATGCTTTAGGATTTGAACGTGAGGGGCGGCTCAGGAACTACGGTCCTAGCGGCGACGATTATTTCATGTATGCGAGGGTTTTCAAATGACTGGAATTTTTGGTGGGCCGAAGATGCCCGGCCCCGATCCCGAACTGAAGGCGGCACAGGATCGCCAGCAGGCGCGGCTTGACGAGGAAGAGCGCCAGAAGAAGGCCGCTATCGCGGCTCGTCAGAAGGCTCGCCAGATCGGCGGTCAGCGTATGCTGCTGTCGGCAGAGCGCGAAAGCCCGCAGATGGGCATTCAGTCAACGCTCGGCACGGAGTCTTAATCATGGGTGGTATCGTTTCGAAACCCAAGGCCCCCGCGCCCGCACCAGCGCCGGAACCAGTAGCAAAGCCGATTCAGTCAACCGAAGAAGACCGGCAGAAGGCCGCTCGACTTAGGGCTAGAGGGGCGGCTGGACGGATGCTCCTGAGCGGACCTCAAGCCGTGCAGGCATTGATGGACCCTCTTTCCTTGAAAGACACCTTGGGGCAGTAGCAATGCCGAAGGTCATTCTTCCCAACGGAAAGTCTCGGACGTTCGCTTACAGCCCGGCTGGCATGAAGGCGGCAAAGGAATACGCCCGCCAGTATGGCGGTCGCGTCAGCGAGGCGAACATGAAGACTGTGTTCGCTAAGAAGAAGGAATCGAAGGATGCCTCTGAAGGAAGGTAAGTCTGACAAGGCTATTGGTCAGAACATCAAGATGCTGATGAAGGAAGGCCGTCCGATGAAGCAGGCCGTCGCCATTGCTATGCGTAAGGCCGGAAAGCCGATGCCGAAGGGAAAGAAATGAAAAAGCCCGTTTGGGAAAAGAAGCGTCCAAAAGAACTCGGCAAGCCGAAGGAACTCAGTTCATCTGAGAAGCGGGCCGCCATGCGAGCGGCGAAGAAGGCTGGCCGACCGTATCCGAACCTGATTGACAATATGCGGGCTGCCCGTGGTTAAGAAGGTTCATCAGAATCCCAAGGGTGGTCTTAACGAAGCGGGCCGCAAATACTTTGAGCGCAAGGAGGGCGGCAACCTTCAGGCTCCGGTAAAGTCAGGAGTCAATCCGCGCCGGGTTTCGTTCGCCGCCCGCTTCGGCGCAATGGACGGCCCGATGAAAGACGAGAAGGGGCGACCCACCCGCCTTGCGCTGGCGCTGAAGGCGTGGGGCTTTGGATCGAAGGAAGCGGCGCGCAACTTTGCGGCGCGGCACAAGAAGGGTTAGAGCGATGCTCACAGCAGACCAGATTATGAAGCGTCACGAATTGGCGCAGCGCCGCAAGGACAACTGGCGTCAGATTTACGAGGACTGCTACGAGTTCGCTCTGCCGCAGAGAAATTTGTATGACGGCTACTACGAAGGTGGCGGTTCTCCGGGGCAGAACAAGATGTCCCGCGTTTTCGACTCCACCGCGATCTCGTCAACGCAGCGGTTCGCCAACCGTATTCAGGCCGGTCTTTTCCCGCCCTATGGGCGTTGGTGCCGACTCGAACCCGGCCCGGACATCCCGGCAGATCGCGCCATTGAAGCGCAGGCCGCGCTCGACATCTATGCTGACAAAATGTTCGCCGTTTTGCGTCAATCGAATTTCGATCTGGCGATGGGCGAGTTTCTGCTCGATCTGGCGGTTGGCACTGCCGTCATGCTTGTGCAGCCCGGTGACGACATTACGCCGGTTCGATTTACGCCGGTCCCGCAGTATCTCGTCGCCTTCGAGGAAGGCGCTCACGGCAAGGTCGATAACGTCTATCGCAAGATGCGGCTCAAGGGCGAGTCCATCAAGCAGCACTGGATTGACGCCGAACTCTCTGACCGCCTGAAGATGATGGTTGATGAGAAGCCGACCGATGAGGTCGAACTTGTTGAGGCCACGGTTTACGATCCTGAGCGCGGCGATTACCACTATTGCGTCATCTGGCCCGCAGACAAGTCGATGATTGTGTCGCGCAAGATGAAGTCGTCTCCGTGGATTGTCGCTCGCTACATGAAGGTCGCTGGCGAAATTTACGGTCGCGGCCCGCTTGTCACCGCCATCCCCGACATCAAGACGTTGAACAAGACGCTGGAACTGCTGCTGAAGAACGCCTCACTCTCTATCGCTGGCGTCTATACCGCAGCCGACGATGGCGTTCTTAATCCGCAGACGATCCGCATTGCTCCGGGCGTCATCATCCCGGTTGCGCGGAATGGTGGTCCGCAGGGCGAGTCGCTTCGTATGCTGCCGCGCTCTGGCGATTTCAACGTGTCGCAGATCGTGATTAACGATCTCCGCATGAATGTTAAAAAGATTCTCCTTGATGACACTCTCCCGCCAGACAACATGAGCGCAAGGTCGGCCACCGAAATCGCCGAGCGCATGAAGGAACTGGCGCAGAATCTCGGCAGTGCGTTCGGTCGGCTCATCACCGAAACGATGGTGCCGCTTATCAGCCGCATCCTTTATGTGATGGACGAGCGCGGCATGATCGAAATGCCGCTGCGCGTCAACGGTCTTGAGATCAAGGTAACGCCGGTATCTCCGATTGCTCAGGCGCAGAACATGGGCGACATCGAGAAGATCATGCAGTGGGTCCAGCTTTCCAGTGCGCTTGGCCCGGCTGGTCAGATGGCGGTCAAGACCGGCTCGATCTCTGACTATGTTGCCGACAAACTTGGCGTCCCGGCTGAATTGCGTACCACGCCGGAGGAGCGTCAGCAGATGGCGCAGCAGGCTATGCAGGTCGCGCAGGCCGCCGCCGAACAACAGGGTATGGCACAGCCGGAGGCTGGCGCTGGCCCGCAACCTGAGGGCATTTAATGTCAATCATTGAAGGATGGGATGGTCTTCGGACAGTCGAGCCGGAGGCCAGAAGGAACGTCGAAGTAGAGCAGGACGATCTTAACCGGCTCTATCTTCGCGTATTCGGCAGCGAGGACGGGCAGAAGTTGATTAAACATCTGCGCTCGCTGACGATTGAACAGCCCACTTGGTATCCCGGCGAAGACGCTTCGCACGGCTATGCGCGAGAGGGGCAAAACTCACTAGTGCGCGAAATCGAGCGCCGAATCGAAAAGGCAAGAAACCTATGAGCGAAACCGAAGGCTTGCTGGCCGATGCTCAGGTACAGAGCGACGATAACCAGCAGCAGCAAGAGGAATCAATCTCTCACATTGAGCCGACCAACGAGCAGCCCGTCGATAACGTGACGGTTGCCAAGGAAGACGAAGAAGTAGATGTCGTCAGGCCGGAATGGTATCCAGAGAAGTTCTGGGGCGATGACGGGCCGGACATCGAAAATCTGGTCAAATCTTATACCGAATTGCAGAAGAAATTCTCGCAGGGCAAGCACAAGGCCCCGGAGAAATATGACGATTCTGTGTTCAAGAGCGCCAATATCCCCGACGACGATCCGCTGTATTCCACATACCGCGATTGGGCGAAGGAGAATGGCATCAGTCAGGATGCGTTTGAATCGCTCGCCTCGAAGTTCGTTGAGATCGTTGGCTCCCAGAACGAGAGCGCCAAGGTGGCCTACGAACAGGAGTACAAGAAGCTAGGCCCCAATGCCGATGTCACCATCAAGTCGATGACGGATTGGGCGCAGGGCCTTGTTCGCAAGGGTGTGTGGAGTCCCGATGATTTCGAGGAGTTCAAGATCATGGGCGGCACGGCGCAGGGTATCCGCGCCTTGCAGAAAATCCGCTCCTACTATGGCGATCAGCCCGTGCCCGTTGATGTTGCGCCGGTCGGCGACACGCCCTCGAAGGAAGAACTGATGGCGATGGTCGGCAAGCCGGAGTATGCGACTGATCCGGGCTATCGCGCCAAAGTCGAGAAGTTGTTTGAAAAAGTTTACGGCACCAAAGAATACTCGCCGTTTTGATTAAAGAATGGGGGCATTTACAGCCCCCATTTTTTTATATATATTCCACTTGACAGACAACCGTTTTTCGGCCTGTTAAACCACGCTTGGGGGCGAAGCGCAATCGCCCAAGCCACGGCCCGCAAGGATAACTGTTTGGCGCATAATTTGTTCAACCCAACGAAAGGAATATGGAAATGGCTATTGGCATTTCTAACGCCTTCGTCCAGTTGTTCGATGCGGAAGTCAAGCAGGCTTATCAGGCGTCCCGCGCCCTTGCCGGTCTTGTCCGTGAGCGCAACGGTGTCGAAGGTTCGGTGGTGAAGTTCCCGAAAATCGGGAAGGGCACTGCCACCATCCGCGTTCCGCAGACTGATGTCACCCCGCTGAACGTGTCGTACTCTCAGGTTACGGCCACGATGTCTGATTACATCGCCGCCGAATACTCTGACATCTTCAACCAGCAGAAGGTCAACTTCGACGAGCGCCGTGAACTCGTCAAGGTTGTTGGTAACGCCATTGGCCGTCGCATGGACCAGTTGGTCATCGACGCGCTGAACTCGGCGTCCTCGCCCTCGACTGTCGGCACCGACATCGGCGGCGTTGGCACCAACATGAACCTCGCCAAGCTGCTTGCCGCCAAGAAGGCGCTGGACGCGAAGAACGTGCCGATGGATGGCCGCGCTGTCGTGATCCACGCCAATGGTCTTGCGGCCCTGCTTGACGAAACGGAACTGACCAGCGGCGACTTCGCCACTGTGAAGGCTCTGGTTCGTGGCGAAATCGACACGTTCCTTGGGTTCAAGTTCGTGACCCTCGGTGATCGTGACGAAGGTGGTCTGCCCCTGCCCTCTACCCGCACCTGCTTTGCGTTCCATCGTGACGCGGTGGGCTTCGGTGTCGGCATGGCGCAGAAGACCGAAATCAACTATGTGCCTGAGAAGACCTCGTTCCTCGTCTCCTCGATGTTCTCGGCTGGTGCCGTTGCCATCGACGACGAGGGCATCGTCAAGATCAGCGCGACCGAGTAAGGGGGGGAATAATCATGGCATTTTCTGCTTCCGGTCTTGGCGTCGTTTCGGCCTCGAAGAAGGGTAACGCTCCGGCGATTTACACCTATCAGACCGCCGACACGATTGCCGATGTCAACACTTCGGGTTACTTCAATAGCCTGTCGGACACCCTCGCGGTGGGCGACCTGATCTATTGCGTGACCTCCACTGGTGGCACCCGCGTCAGCACGCTCACTCAGGTTCTGTCGAACTCTGGTGGCGTGGTTGACGTTGCCGATGGCACCACGCTGGCCGCGACGGACAGCGACTAGTTGAGTACCGGGGCGGCGTCAAAAGCGCCGCCCCGCCCTCAATAGAGGAAATCAAATGGCCGCTGGCGATACCAAACTTTCGATCTGCAACGACGCGCTGATTATGCTTGGCGCGTCAACTCTTTCCAGCTTTGCCGATGGAACCGATGAGGCTCAGGTCGCAGACCGGCTTTATGACGACGTTCTCGGCCTTATCCTGATGCAGTATCCGTACAGTTGGTCCGTTCGCAAGGTCAAGCTGGCGCAGCTTGCCGATGCGCCGATCAACGAGTGGAAGTATAAGTACCAGCTTCCCGGCGACATCCTTGGCAATCCGAAGGCCGTGTTTATCACGAGTTCCGTTGGCGGGTTGCCGATGCGCGACTTTGAAATTTACGCCGCTGGTCTTTACACGAATTATGAAAGTGTGTGGATCGACTACCAGTACCAGCCAGACGAGGCGTTCTTCCCGCCGTATTTCGTGAAGCTGCTTCGCACGGCTCTGGCGGCTGAGTTTGCCGAGCCGATTACGGATCAGCTTACGAAGGGCGACTATTATCACAAGATGGCTTTTGGGTCGCCGAGCGAGAATATGCGCGGCGGTCTTGTCAGAGTTGCGATGAACATTGATGGCGTAGATCGTCCGCCGCAGAACATTCTTGACTTCCCGCTTACGGATGTCCGTGGATGAGCCGAATCATTCAGATTCAGAATGACTTTACGTCAGGCGAGCTTGACCCGAAGCTGCTGGCGCGGACGGATTTGAAGCAATACAAATCCGGCCTGTCTGTTGCGCGGAATGTTTCGATTCAGCCGCAGGGTGGCGCGAAGCGCCGCGATGGAACCAAGTTCATCTACCAGCTTGACTCTGGCGCTGGCACCGCTGTGCGAATGGTGCCGTTTGAGTTTTCTACGGCGGACAGCTATATGCTCGTTTTCACGCCGGGAAAGATGTACGTCTTCAAGAATGGCGCTGTCGTTCCAAACATCAATGGTTCCGGCAACGACTATCTAACCGTCGCATCAATTACGTCTGCAATTATCCCAGAGATGAACTGGGTTCAGAGCGCCGATACCGTCATCATTGTCCACGAGGACTTGCCGCCATTAAAGATCGTTCGCGGCGGCACGGACGCGACTTGGACGGCCAGCACAATCGTTTTCGATTTTACGCCGCGATATTCATTCGTGTCAGATCAGCACAATCCGAATTATACCATCACCCCGTCAGCCGCCAGCGGTAATGTTACCATAACGGCGTCTGGCGCGACGACGGATACAGGGTCCGCACAGGGTGGTTCCTCAAATACCATTATTCTAAAGAACGCAACCAGCTTTACGACTGACGATCAGCCGAATGGTATGTATATCAAGATTACGTCTGGAACCGGCTCTGGGCAGACGAGGCACATCCACGATTATGTTGCTTCCACAAAAACGGCTACCGTCTATCCGGCTTGGGATACCGCCCCAAACGCAACGTCTAATTATGGCATCAATCCGTTTGAGGAAATGATTGTCGATCAGTATATCGAACTTACAAACGGGTTTGGTCGAGCGCGTATCATCGAGTGGGTTAGCCACACGGTAGTCAAGGCGTACGTTGAAACCCCATTCTTTGATACATCCGCCGTGTCAGCCGGTGACTTCAGAACGGAACATGGATATGAGGAGGCGTGGTCGGCAACCCGTGGCTATCCTCGCTCCGTTACGTTCCACGAGGGCAGGCTTTTCTTTGGCGGCTCCAAGGCACTTCCGTCAACCCTTTGGGGTTCTCACGTTTCTGGCTTCTTCGACTTCTCGTCAAAGGAAGGACTTGATGACGACGGCGTTTCCGCCACGCTAGACACCGGCACGTTCAACGCCATCGTGGACATTTACAGCGGCAGGCATCTTCAGGTATTCACGACCGGCGCTGAGTTCTATGTGCCGCAATCGCTCGATGAGCCGATCACGCCGAGCAACTTTATCGTTAAGCAGCAGACGGCCTATGGCTCAAAGCCGGGTATCCGCCTTCAGAACGTAGAAGGATCGACGCTGTTCATTCAGCGTCAGGGCAAGGCGTTGCAGGAGTTTGTCTATACCGACACGCAGAACGCCTATACGTCTGCGAAGATTTCGCTTCTGTCCTCGCATCTTCTGAAGACCCCGGTTGAGATGGCTATGCGCGTTGCGACCAGCACCGATGAGGGCGACAGGCTTTTGATCCTGAATGAAGGCGACGGCTCGATTGCTTGCTACACACTGCTGAAGTCGCAGAATGTCATTGCGCCGTCAGAGTGGACGACGGACGGCCTGTTCCTGAATGTGGGCGTTGATGTCGATGACATCTATTGCGTCACCAAACGCACCATTAACAGCGTGGATGTTTATTATGTGGAACTTTTCGATGCTGAAATCAACCTTGATTGCGCCAAGTCTGGCGGCGCTGCGTCGTCTGTGGCAATGGCTCACCTCGAAGGCGAAACAGTTAAAATCATTCGTGACGGGGTTGTGGAGCCGGATCAAACAGTTCCTTCCAGTCCGTACACGGTAACATTCGCCAGCCCGGCGACGGCAAGTTATCAGGTCGGCCTGAACTTCACGCCGCAGATCAAGACGCTTCCTGTTGAGCCGGGCCTTCCGTCTGGTTCGATAAAGGGATTCAAGAAGCGTATCTTCGAGGTCAACGCGCAGCTTTATGCGACTCAGGCGCTGACGATTAACGGCAAGGAAGTTCCGTTCCGGCGCTTTGGACCGAGCGTCCTTGACGATGACATTGACGAGTTCACCGGCATCAAAACATTGCACGGAATCCTTGGCTATAGTTATGATGGTCAAATCACCATCGGCCAGAGCGTTCCGCTGAAGATGACGGTTCTTGGTTTAGATTTCAAATTAAGCACGGGGCAGTAATATGGCGGCTGAAGCAGCACTAGCAATGGCCGCAGTGTCGGCGGTTGGTTCCGTATCTGGCGGGTACGCGCAGGCAAAGGGTCTGGCGCAACAGGCTGCTTTCACCAAGCAGCAGGCTCGCTCTGAGGCACTTAAATACAAACAGCAGGGCGTGGCGGTGCTGGATAATATTCTCAAGACGCAGGCGTCAATTGTTGCGGCTGCTGGGGCCGGTGGTATTGATCCGTATTCCGGCTCTCCTTTATTTATTTCGCAACAGGCGCTCGCCAAGGGCGCTGGTGAATTTTACCTTTCGGAAGACGGGCAAATTATATCAACCCGCACTGGCGATCTGAAGGCGCAGCAGCTTATGGCTCAGGGCAAGCAGGCGATTATGGGCGGATGGACAAGCGCCGCGACAACGCTTGCGTCTGCCGGGTTCTCATATGCCAGACTTGGCGCTGCGCCGAGCGGTGGTCTAACGGCCTCATATGCTGACCTATCCTCAAACCCGCCGTGGTTTGTGGAGTAGCAAATGGCTGAGAAACTCCCTCGTTACCGCCCACTCGGAGTTGGGATTCCTTCAATCCCAACGGTTGATTATGCTGCGACCGGCGCAATGTCTGCGCGTGGGCTTCAAAGTATGTCCGCTGCGCTCGATAGAATATCTCAATTTGCTTTCAAAGAAGCTGGCGAGCAGGCCAAGCTTGCGGGTGAGGAATATGGCGCGTCTAACGCTCCCACCAGAGAGCAGCTTGATGAGATGGTCGCTGGCGGAGAGCAGATACAGCCAGTGGGCGGAACTTTTACTATTTTTGACAGGGCCGCTAGGAAGGCAAGCTTAGACGCCATAAGCAACGATCTTGGGGTTCTTGCAAAAGAGAAAATCCAAGCGATCACACTCAATGCAGAAAATAAAGTTATTTCTGTCTCTCAGATGCAGCAAGAGATTGAGGGCGTCGTTGACGGAATCTCATCTTCTCTTTCACAGCAAAGTCCGGCAGAAGCTAGATCGCTCCGAGCGGCTCTTGCCCTATATGGCAACAATGCCATAACCGCACAGGCCAAGAAAGCAATCAAGGAACAGAATGATCGCGCAATTGTGATGGCTATCACAAACGCACAATTGAACCTTGAGGCCATTAACAATCACGAAGATTCTTTTGATACCAATGGTAATGTCGTTAGATTGGAGTCTAAGGTTGCTGCTGCAATAAATAACGGAATGAAAGCTATTCTTTCTGCGCCCGGCGTAACGACAGAACAGGTGCTGAGTTATAGAAATAGAGCATTTGATGCAGTAAAGAGCATGGGCGTTTCTGAGGCGCTTCGGCTGAACGCTGGAGAGATGTCGCCCAGTGACAAGATCAATCTGTCGCTTGGCATTATCCCGAAAGGCTCAAAGCTAGAGCGCATTTACAATATGCTTGATGCGCCACGGCAGGCGGATTTGCAAAAGGAAATCAGGTCGGCGATCTCCGGCCAACAGAGCGCGCTTTCTGCGGAAGAGCGTGATGTTGCCGACAGGATACGGCGCGGCGGGGAAGCCAGACTTGCATCTATATACGGCGGAACCTATCAAAACCCGTCAACACTCCTTACGACAAATTATATTTTTCGCGTTGATAAAACACGGAGCGTCAGCCGGATCGGCGTTGATCTCTTGCGGTATGAGGCGAACCCGGAAACTTCACCATCTGGAGGAGCAAATGAATTTGATTATGTGAAGTCTCTAGAGGATAGGATATATGAACGCAATCCTATGGCACAAGAAATGATTGCCCGTGCCAGACTTTCTGGGGACATTTCGCGCGAGAAGGCTGCGGCGCTGCTTCAACTAAATGAGACTGTTATTTCTGAGGCGATTGACCAGAAAAAAGAAACAATCGACAGAGAGCGGTCTAGAGTTAGGGAGATGATTGGCGCAAATTATGACAAAAGTTTTCTTAGTGGCCCAACTGGCGAGTCACAAGAAATTGCCGCTAGGGTCGGGAGCGCCACCGATGAATTCAATAAAAGGGTGTTTAAGAACGGTGAACCCGCTTCAAAGGTCGCGGATGACATTGTTAGTCGGTACATGAAGGAAGTTAAGTTTGGTCCGCCGCCGCCATCATTGACTATTGGCGGGGTTAGTTACGTGCCAAAATCGAAAGATGCAATAAAAAGGGTCGGTGAACTAATAAAACAAAAACAATCAAGTAATGCCATGAGCGCATATGACGTTCGCGCAGCAACGATGTTGCTTTTGAGATGGGAAAGATACAACGCCTCTCAGGAAGGTAAATAAGATGTCTGAGATTTCATTCAGCACCAATGATGCCGCAGCGGCTTATGAGGCAGAAAAGAGCAAGCAGGATACGCCTGACCTTGACGAGATCATCGCAAGAAACTCCGCTGAAACAAAAGATGACGTTAAGTTAACCCCCGAACCTGAAGCGGATTATCTCGGTTCCATCTTTGCGCCCGCCGGTAGAGTCATCAAAGGCACCGTCGCTGACGTTGCCGGTGGTGTTGTGGAGTCACCGAAGTCGGCCCTGCGCGGCGTTACCGCTGGCGCTGCTGAGTTTATCAAGTCGATCAATGAACTCGGCGACTGGCTGGACACCAAGATTCCGTTGGGCAGAATTTCAATCGGCGAAGGTGATGGCGGTACAAACGACGCCTTGGCCGCAGCGTCAGATACGCTGTACGGGCTGCGAAATATGTTTCAGCAGGGCGAAACAAACACCGGGAAGATTGTTGAGGGCATTGCCCAATTCCTTGGATCGGCGGGCATCTCTGGCAAGGTTACAAAAGCCCTTGGCGTCCCGCCCGGAGTTTACAAGAGAATTATTGATGGGTTCCTTGGGGGTGCCACTGGATTCGACCCGAATGATCCGCGTCTGAGCAATACCCTCAACGAACTGCTGCCAAACCCAGTCGCGGAATTTTTGATGGCCGAAAAGGAAGATCCGGCCCTGCTGGGTCGCCTCAAGTCTGGCATTGAGAACGCCGGTCTCGGTGTTGTTGCAGAGGCTGTAATAGGCGGGGTTAGGGTACTGAGGTCGGCGCTCAAGTCTGGGGATCAGGTTGTCCCCAAAGAATACTACGGCCCAGCAGATTTTGAATCCGGCGTCAAAGTTCGCGTAAGCGGGCAGGATGATGTGTGGTCAATCGCGTCAAGGGACGGCGATAATGTAACCGTCACCCGCAAATTGCCCGATGGGTCGGAGCAGAAGAAGACCGTCGCTCAGAAAGATCTTGATGTTCTTGCCGGTCAAGAAAAGATGCCGAAGATGCCGGAGCCGGAAGCGCCATCCGGGCCTGCCGTCGCTGTCAACGACAATCTGAAATTCCAGCAGCAGGCTAGACAGTATTTGTCCGGCGAGATACCAGACTCTCCCATTAAGGTGAATATCGAGAAGTTTGAGGGGCCGGACCAGATTAAAGAGGAAATTGCGAAGCTGTCCAAACTTCTTCCTGAAGACAAGGTTATTTCGCAGGAAGATACACTGAAGCAGGCAACCGAACTTGGCATATCGCCGGAAGAATTTGCAAATGGCATTAGCGGTCAGATTTTTGATCGCCGGCAGATTGCCGCTGGCTGGATGATGGTCCGTTCATCGACAGAAAATCTGATCTCGTTGGCGCAGAAGGCCAAAGCCACACGCTCCCCGGAAGATGTGGCGCGTTTCAATGCGGCGTTCCAGTTGACCCACGCCATCATGCTTCAGGTCAAGGGTCAATCCTCAGAAATCGCTCGCGCCCTTAACATTCATAAGGCGCTCCGTCGCAAGGATGCTGGTATGCTTGACGCCCTTGAGGCGATCAACGCAGAGATGGGCGGTAGCGCACCATCAATCAAGATTGCTTCTATGGTTGCCGACCTGAAAGACCCATCCGCCGGTATGGCCTTCATTAAGCAGACGGCAAAAGCGAAGAACGGTGACGGAATTCTTTTTGCGTATTCCAATGTCCTGATGTCAAACCCAGCTACGCAGGTTGTGAACATTGCCGACACATTCGCATCAACTCTTTGGCGGGTTCCAGAGACTTGGGCGGCGTCCAAGATTTCGTCTGATGTTGCCGAAGGCGAGGCCACCGCCCTTCTTTTCGGGCTGTTCTCTGGCGTTCGCGGGGGGATTCGATACGCCGCGAGAACAATCAAGACCGGAAAGGAAACTTTTGCGCCTAGCGGCGCTATAGAAATTCCCGGCAGGCAAAATATTGTAGCCACGGAACTTGGCGCGATAAATGATAATCGCAGATTTGCTGATTACCTGAAGATGGCATTGCCGACAAACTTGTCGAAGGCCGGAGATCAATTACTAAAGGTCATCAATTACCAAGGCGCTCGCCATCAACTTGCTTATCGCCATGCCGTTAATGACATGGGGCTTTCTGGCGCGGAGGCCAGAGACTACGCCGCCAAGGTTTTGCGCGATGCGCCAGATTGGCTTGAAAGCCAAGCGGTTGATGAGGCCATTAAGGGGACTTACAATGAGCCGCTAAAAGGCGCTGCCGCTATGGTGTCTAACGCAATCAACAGAATGGCAGTGCCAGTTCCGGGGGTGGACTTATCTGTGCCTTTTGGCAGAATTGCCATAGCCGTATTCATCCGCACCCCATACAACATCCTTAGGTGGACAATGAGCCGCACTCCGATGGCGTTCCTTGCTCCATCCGTGAGAGAAGACATTATGGCGGGTGGCGCTCGTCGCGCCACCGCTCTTGGAAGAATTGCCACCGGCACCGCCTTCATGGCGACCCTTTCCGATGCCGTTATGTCTGGATCAATAACAGGCGCCGGACCAAGCGATCCCCGCGTCAGGGCAAGAATGTTTGAAATGGGATGGCGACCGTATTCCATAAAATGGAATGGCAAGTATTACTCGTACAATAGGTCTGCCACAATCGGCGGCCTCATCGGCATCGCCGCAGACGCCACGGAAATGATAGGCGGTGTTTATGCAAGAGAGAAGAATACAATCAATATTGACGGAACGCCCGTTGAAGACAGCGCGTTTGCCGCTGTTGTGGTCCCGTTTGCTGGCGCTCTGATTAACAAGCGTTATATGCAGCAGTTCGCAAATCTTATTGAGGCGCTCGGAGACCCGCGCAGATATGGCGATGGATACGGTGAGGCGCTAGTAAAGTCTTGGGTTCCGGCAGTAGTTGGCGCGGTCGAAAGGGCAGTTGACCCGCAGATCAGGATTGCAAATGACACCATGTCTGCGCTGAAGTCTAAGATACCGGGGCTGTCTTCATCGCTCGCCCCGAAGCGCGGTCTGTGGGGGCAGGAAATCAAAGACGAAAATGGTATTTGGGGTTTGATCTCGCCGGTTTCTGTATCAACAGAAAGAATTGAGCGAATTGACAAAGCGATGAAGGACCTAGGAATGTATCGCGGCGTTCCGTCTGCTGCTCAGAACTTTGTGAGCGGCAGATTTACAAAGTCAATTGTTCTTGAAGATAAAGAATATAGCCGCTTCTTAGAATTGGCGGGCAACGAACTGAAGCTGAAGATGCCGGGAGTTTCAGGAAAGATCGGCGCAAAGGATTATCTCAACGCCATAGTGAGTGGCGAGGCTGGTTCTTTGTCTCGTCGATACAATGCAGCGATGGACGAGACCAAGGCATCAATGATTAATTCCGTTATCGGCTCATACAGGAAGGCGGCGAAACAGCAAATCAGAAAAGAATTCCCAGAAATCGAAGACCGGATACAGGCGCAGATCGCCGATCTCAAAGAACGCTTCAAGGAAAGTCGCGGCGGAGTTCCGCAGCTTCCATCGAGGGAAGATATGAAGACTAAGGAATTGGATACGCCGCAACTACCGAGTCTGCGCTGATTGAAAAGGTTGCCCTAGGGGTATATAATTGAGGCAAGTGAGGAACCAAAATGGCTGATTATAACATCAATGCTGTGACCCGACGAGTGGTATTTACCGGCTCCGCTGGCACGGGGCCATATGCCTTCACGTTCGAGGTTCTAAACCAGACCGACTTGGCGGTGTATTTCAACGCCACCAAGCTGACCCTCACGACCGACTATACGGTGACGATCAACGCGAATGGCACCGGCAGCGTGACCATCGTCGTCGGCACGAATGTCCCGTCCACGCCTACCGCCTCCGACACCATCACTATCATCGGTGCCCGCGACATCGAGCGCACCACGGACTTTGTGACGGCTGGCGATCTGCTGGCATCGGCGCTGAACGAGCAGCTTGATTCGCAGATCATCATGATCCAGCAGCTTGCGGAAGAAAACAAGCGCACGCTGCGGGCACCGGCCTATGACCCGGCGGCGGCGGAAGACGGCGGCGTCCTGAACATGACGCTGCCCGCGAAGGCCACCCGCGCCACCAAGGTGCTGGGGTTCGACGCGAACGGCAACCCGGTCGCCTCGACTTCGACCCTGACCGAAATTGAAGCGGATGCCGCTGCCGCAGCGGTGTCTGCTGCCGCTGCCGCCACGAGCGCTAGCAACGCCGCGTCGTCGGCATCTGGCGCGGCGTCGTCTGCGTCCGCCGCCTCGACAAGCGCCAGCAACGCCTCAACCAGCGAAACC